>JAALOO010001141.1_pt1 | contig 19624 bp, 13 predicted proteins | sample 7257641 | NCBI WGS metagenome assembly JAALOO01 (sample SAMN14085613, study PRJNA598686) | mite metagenome | biome: ENVO:01001000; feature: ENVO:01001002; material: ENVO:01001226; isolation source: single female mite from University of Michigan culture on fish food culture... ...
AACTAAAGGGGTTACGTGTATACACGTAAGAATTGGCAACTTTTTCTCTCTGTGCAACAGTGGCATTGAATTGCAGCTGTAATTGAAAATTGATTTCCCCTTTTTTCCCAGCACTCATTTACATGCACCGATCATCATTAGTGCGATGTATATCAACGGCGGTACATTTCAGCAATTCTCAGCAGTTCTTTGAATCTGCAAGAATATTCTGGTAAATTGATGCTGCTATCTCACCGGCGACAATCGACCGGTGAAAAAAGCGGGATCTTTTTGGCAGCAGTAGTGGGTGGCTACAATGACATCACTGCCAGAAGCTGAGAAAATCAACATTTTTTTGTTGATTAAAGGAGCGTCGTTTTTCTCTTTTTATTCTTTCTGCAAAATGTCCCCAATGTGTTCAACTTTGGTGCACTTTTGTTGTCACATTGGTCTTTCGGTGCAAAAGCAACTGCAAGAGCATTCATTTTGGTAGTGCTGCTGTGCTGCAGTGAATGCCTGCAGGCTCCAAACTCTGACTTTGAAGCTCGACAACAACCATCAAGCGAGAGTTAATTTGCGCCTCCGATGAAGGCAGTTAATTTGCAGTTAGTTGGCAAAACGATTACTTCCGATTTATTAGAGAAAAGCAGCGTGCAGTACAATGGAGACAGATTCTGGCTGCCAAAGAAACTGCCGTAGTAGCAGCAGTTTTGACCGAAAAGGAACCAGGCAAGTTCGTGTCTGCTAAGGCCGATCATTATTGATTGCCCCTGTTTCGGCTCTGGTCTGCCTTCCATAAATTATTACATTCAATTGGCAAATGCATTTTTAGAGTCGATTTTAAAATTTATTACAAATCTGCTGGTATCCATTTTTCACTTTTTTCCTTTCTCTTCCTTTTTTCTTTTCTAGCAACAACAACAGTTGTAGAACACTGCGCCAGCCAACAATCGAAAAAGCTGGTAGTCGGCTACTTTGTTGCCTATCAATGACACCTCTCATTGTGGCCATTTGTTTGGGTAACAGTCTCTGCTGAGTAACTCTTTTTTATTTTTCTCTTTTCATTTTTAACTTCCTTTTTAGGTGCAAGGGTTCTAGGCAAAGTGCTGCCAGTGCAAAGCTCAAAAGAATATGGCGGCATTTGTCTGCAGAAAAGGATCACCAGGCAAAGTAGCAGGGGATAACCAGCTTTGTTGCTGATGCGAAGAACTTTAACACTTTTTTAGCTCTTTTCTATTTTTTCTTTTTCATAAAAAAGTACAACCAACTGTACTATTCTTGTGTTCACAGTGTCAGTGCTATTTGCGCCTGCTGAAGTCCGTTTTTGGTGGTGTCCAGAACTGGTCCAGAACAACGACAGGTCAGCAGCAGCAAAGACAATATAAATCATAAATAGACTAGCATTTGCCAATTTTAAACAGGAAAAAAGAAAAGTCCATAGTCCAAGTCAGTAAGTGTCAGTGCACATTTATCACCGGAGTGGTTGGCTACGTTGTTGGTAGGCACAGGAAAAAAAGTGTGTTTAAAGAAAAAATGAGATGATGCGTATTTGAAAACTGTTTTTGTCTGAACAAAAAAAATTAAATCTTACTAAAATTTAAAAAAATGTTTTTGCAAACGTTTACTTTTTATTTATTACTTTTTCTATTTGCATAGTTTTTTTAAGCGATAGGTTTTTTATAAAATTCTATTGATTGAACTGAAAAACAATGGACATTCTATAAAAAGAAATAAGGTCGTAAGTTTTGCAATACTTCAAACACAATGAACCTGAACTTGAAAAAAACAAATTTTATAGAGCAAAACTACAAAAACTAATTGAAAGCAATCTATAAAGGTTTGAATTCAGCAAACAACTACAATTGTACGACTAGGCCATCGCCGTCAATTGTTTTGCTGCTACTTCAAAAAATGTTTGCTTGGCATTGAAAATTAAACTTTTTGTTTCTAAACTGACCAAATTATCAAATTCCTAGCTAAAAGTCAACTTTGTACAGCTGAGACTTTTGCTCATACACATTACTCCTTTTGGCAGCGGTCAAGTTTGCAGTTTAGTCTTAAAATAAATTGAATTACGATTGGATCCGCTTAAATCAATGATAGAGAAAAAGGGGAAACAGCTGCAGTTGCAGCAACTGTTCACTTTGAAAAGTTACTCCATTTGAAAAAAAACTTGTGTTATTCTGCGTAAACAAAATAAGTTTTTGGTTGTTTGAGCAATTGTAGAGCAAGTGATCTTCAGTAGTAGTTTCTTCAAAATGAAACTTATAATTAATTTATATTCGGTGCCTAATCACTGTCAATGAGTAGTTTGAATAGCTGGGGGTTTGATCGTTTGGTCGAGAGATGTGAACGGGAGTGCTGAGTCACTGAGAGCACGGCACTGCCATCGATCTAAACTGGCTGATAAGGCCAAGAGAAAAAGATCGATTGCTCGAGTGTTCGGTTTTTGCAGATTAGCCAGGCTAGGCTGTGCTGAATGCTGAAAAGCGCTGAGCACAGCAGTGGGCCACAATTGAATTAGTTGGCTCAAAAAGTGCTCCAGCTATCATGATGCAAGTTCCAAGTTGATGCTTTTCTCTCTTGCTATCACTTTTTTCCACTAAGGCTTGCCATTTAAAAAGTAACGTGTGTGCCTCTGTGTTTTGCCAAACAGAAAGTCAAAGTTCAAATCCTTTTTGTTGGCAACTACTGAACTTGATGCTACCCGGTGACCTCTACAGATGACCACGAAAAAGGATGAGGGTAGGCGGTAGTGTGACCAAAGTAACTAAAGTGCAAAGGCGATTATTATGTTTAGTGGTGATTAGCACTGCAAATCGGACAAAAAAAAGCTGATCAGCGTAGCATTGCAGCATCACACAATGAAGTGAGCCGCTCACTGCTCTCTGTGTCTGTCCGCTCTGGTCAAAGCTCAACTACGACAACTACTGCCACTGCAGTGACTATCATGCGAGACTTCACACTTCACTGACTGAATGATTTGCCCAAACATTTATCCGCCTGTTTTCAGAATGAATGTCTCTCCCCTATGTCAACTGATCAAGCAAAGTCTCCTGTTTGCAATAATTGCCATCTTTCTCTCACCACTACAGCAGCGGCGCCAGCTCTTTCTGCGTCTAGTTTTTCACGGTAATCAACGATTGAGAAGATTAAGATCCTAACTAGATCGGTGGACACACACTCACTCACAGACTGCTGTTTGCACGTCGTCGTCACCACAAACCACACAACAGCGCTGACTTTGAAGCTCAAAGTCAGCCAAGCACTCTAATTGAGCATAAGCAGCTCTAATGATTTGCCCAACACTGCCATTTACTAGCCGTTCACACAAAGCGACCGACAGTAGAGACCAGAAAAGACCGGCTAGTCTGTGTAAACAAACTGGTCAGAGACAGTTCTCCGCGTGTTAGTATGACTGTCGTCGCATCACTACTTTAGACCAACTGTTTCCGACGTTTTGGCGGGGTTCTCTTGATCGCACTAATTAGGCCAAATTAGCTGTGTAGACTTAGACTGATTGCCAGGACAGTGCTGCAAGTTTGATAAATGCAATGTAGTCTGCTTGGTTTTGTCTCCTTTTTCCTTTTCTTCTCTTAGATTGGCGCATCAGACAGCGCTGTGCAAATGAACAAACTGTCTAATGCAGTGAAAAATATTCACACAAACTTACCGGCAGCGGCGAGTGCCTGCAAGGCACTGACATTGCACCATGACATTACACAACATGACATATGTTTGCAATTAATTTGGCTACATGATCAGCCGCTAATGAACTTACATGAGGCGAAACAATGTGCTTGTCTGCGACACCTACTCAGACTGTCTTTGTTTGGTAATTTGCCAATCGCACTACTTAATTGACAAGCACACAAGACACGTGCACAAGAAGAGAAGAAAGAAAAGAAAAGAAAGTGAACACCGCCAACAAGTTTGCCTGATTAGCGAAACTTGCTCGAGTGTTCCTCTTTTTTGTGATTTGCTGAATTGATTGCGGTTTGAATCAGATCAAACTAATTGTGCTCATGTTTGTCTCAATTCTTGCTTTCTATATTTTTTTCAAAAGCTTCTGAGTTTAACTCAATGTAAAACTGTGATATAACAGTAATATAACACAATTTAAGTTGGTGTTCTGTTTGGTGTTGTTCTCTTGTTTGAAGCACTGGTTACATTAGCGCAGTGGCAATGACAACAGTAGTTTCCGTTTGCCTTAATGGACACGAGACAACATCGACGGCAGTCAGTTGTTTGAGCACATTACTTTATATTCTCTTTTTTTCATTAGGCGATATGTCGCAGGCGTAAAAGCCTTTTTATTGGCGCCGGCTACTTTAATGCTGTAAATCATATCAAACTGCAACAATCTATCAATTGTTAAATCTTTTCCTCCTCTTCTTCTTTTTTTTGTTTTTTTTCTTGGACACAAATCGATTTGTCAACATTGATTGCTTTCCAATTGACTTTACACACACAAACAGCTACTTTCCTGATGTTTTTGTAAACGGTCCAGTTCCTGGAACCGGAAAGCGTGGACGCAAAAAGTGTGGGGGCAAACAAACAACAAGAAAAAGTGCGGGCAAACCAAAGAAAAAGACGCCGAATAAAAGTTGGTTTTCAGTGCTAGTTGCTGCGCACCGAATCTTTTATTCAACTAAACCGGAATAAGAAAAAAACAATAAAATCAACTTAATGAAAAATCTGTTGTTTGACCTCTACAAATACTCGGTGCATCCGAGTTTACTTAGCATTCAAAATGTTTATCGCCTCACTTGTTCTGTGAGCCATAGGCTTGCACTGAATTTTGTGATTACAGAGTGTCTCAATGTTGGCCTGTCGGTGATAATGACACTTCAAAGGCAGGCAGGCACACACGTGCTTGATATTGAGTCTCTGACTATGCCGCCGCCGACAGACAAATTGCTGCCCGCACAGTGGCCACTGTGACACTTACCATGACACCGAAAGGTCGCACTTGTCGCACTCTGTGCAGTGGCGCAGCCGGTCACCGATCAATTTGTCGCCGGTGTGCTGCCACAACCACTATGCAGTTGGCAGTCACTAGCTACTCGTTATCGATCGGTACCAGCTATGGGAAGCTATGGCTGCTCACTCAATCTCACTTTCACTCTGTTAACACCTGTTGCTGCTGCTGCTGCTGTCACCCGAAATTATAATCGACACTGCGCGGGAGGAGCTGCCGATGTCGGACGTTGAAATGTACACACAAACACACAAACATACAGTCAGTACACTGCATTGGAATCTAAAACGCATAATTGAGTCTTGATCAAACAGAACGGCAACTTTAAGGCCAATTTCTTCTGATCTTTTTCTCTCTCTCTCTTTCTCCTTTTTTTTAATTTATTAAGTTCACTCTGTTTCTCTTTTTCACTTTCAATCTACCTGTCTATCACCTATCTTTCTGTTGGGTGAACTATTGCCTCATGAAATGGTATAAAAACTCTAATGGTTTCAGTTGGTAGGCTCACACAGACATTTGAGTACTGTTCAAATACACACACACTGTCTTTCAACAGTAACTGCCACTGTCTTTGTCTTTGTGTTTGTTTCTAGTGAAAAATCTGCCGTAAAGTTTGCCATCATGAGCAAGGTTTGCTTTTTTTCTTCTTTTTCTCTTTCTACTCAAATCAAGCTCAGCGCCCCAGTGTTCACACCAGTCCCTAACCTAGAAACCCTTTTGTCGTCCATTTTTTGTAGTGTACTTTTTTCTTTCTGGTTGCCAGTGTGCTCGTCTTTCACCTCGTTCACGCTAAACACGGCTACGGACATGGCGGCCACTCTTCATCGCACTACAAACACGATGTAAGAGCACACAAGTGCAATGCGAGCACACTGATTTGTTGTGATCAGTGTGCAGCACTCATCAAGTTCAGAGGAAAAAAGTACCATTGATTTTTCCTCTTTTCACGACTTTCCAGGGCCATGGTTACCACTTTGGGTACGATATAACGGATCCCCATGGTGCGAAAAACTCGCGAAAGGAATCCGATGATGGCTATGGAAACAAGGTTAGTTCGGCTGAATTCAAAGAAGGGTAATTGTTGCCAAAAAGGCTAAACGCAATGTACAATTTAAACCACCAGCACGGTACGTACACTATTCACGACAAGGACGGCAGAAAGCGAATCGTTGAATACGTAAGTGCTTGAGAAAGTTTAGTTGTTTACAAACTAGTAACCTGAACCGGTTGCCGACACACACCAAAGGTCGCCGACAAGAAGGGCTTCAGAGCAAAGATTCACAGCAATGAGCCCGGTCTGGCGAGTCACCATGCTGCCCACGCCAAGTACGACGTGGAGCACCACGGATACCACGGCGGTCATGACGACCACGGTTACGGACATGGCGGGGGACACCACGGTGGAGGCCACTACAAACACGACGAGGGAGGAGATGAGTACTAGAGCTGAGATGAACTGATTTAGAAACGGAAACGGACAGTAACAGTGCCGCATCGAGATAGACGCCCGATACACACACCGAAACGCCCCTTCCCACGTACACAAACACACACTCACACCCACTGCCACCACTCACCAAAAATTATTCTTTGCCTCAAGACATGCCATGATTGTCTTCATTTTATTAGCCACTCACTCACTTACTCACTGATTCACCCTACTACCTGACCACCACTCACACACCTACCCACCGATTGTGCCAGTGTCGATGCAACTGTACAAGCTACTTTTGTGCTGTTCTTATTTATCTATTTATTTATTTATTTGTATTTTGATATTCAAATTTTGTATTTTATTTTAAAAGTGCATTATCGACAGTTACTGAAACTGTAAGAAAAAAGAGGTTTTTTCTATCTCCTCTTCCTTTTAAGTTACAGTTTTATAAGCACCGGCAAAAACCCTGTAGTGTTGCACAAAGTTTTGTGACAATAAATGAGAGAGACACACAGAAAAAAAGAACTGAAAAGGGGCAAAAAAGTAAAATTGGAAACTTTGAGTAAATGCAGTTCAATGGAATGGTCATGTTCCCTCCCTCCTTACCCATTACTACAGCTAAATGTTCAATGTAATTCGAATGAAGTTGAGGATGCTCACTGTTGAAGTGCTGCTGACACAAACACAGACAGTGCCCACTGAAAAGATAAAATGGGATGAAATAAAAATGAAAGGCAACAGTGGTGGACAGTAGCAGCAACAGCAGTGCAACCATGTACAACTCGGAGTAATGTTCATCACAGTGTCTAGGCAACGAGACGATGCCAATTGAAAATGGCATTCGTCGGCAGTTCTACATTCTTCACAGTGACACCGGCAGTTTGACCATCAACCGGCAGACCCACATTGGCCTCCATTCAAGAAGAAGAAACTAAAATAATTTGGCCGTCTAATTTGAAGACCAGTTAAAGCAATGGCCTGCCCTTTCTTTCTTTCCTATTGATTTGCTCCAGCAGACTGTGCTCAATCGTCAATAGACAAACTGAAGGAAAAGGGACAAAAGAGATAAGCAAGACTGAAACTGAAATGGATTACAGTGAAATAATAAAAAAATAACTCAGACAACCGTCAAATTGGATAGAATCTTCAACCATTTTAGCTTGAAAAAACTGCAACAATTTCATCAGTTGCAGAATAGTGTTCAAAATTAAAATTTAATACAAAAATCAGTGAAGAGAGAAACTGAGTAGAAAAGGGAAGTTGTTAGGGATGAAATTCTGACAAGATTCCAGAGTACAGCAACTCTGTACGTCTCCATGACAAACAGTGCACTCTTCTAGCCAGCAAAACGAAAGAGACAAACACTTTTTCTTCAATCTATTTCTGCAGCTCGTTCATCATCATCTCTGGTAATGCACGCTTTATTACCGTTACTATACGGTCTTCTGGTGAAGGCAGCATTGTTTCGGTTGTTTAGCAAGCAAACACACCGACACCATAGCAGCGTCGGAAGGACTGTGCTAGTGGACTGATCAAGGTTTCCCCGTTTGTGCCCAGTGATTGGAGGCACTGCTGTAGTGCAGCAGCAGCAGCACCAGTCAGTCAGTGGAGATGAAGTGTTCACGACTCCATTCGGTCAGTGTGCACTGTACACACACAAACACACACACACACACTTTGGATGGCACTCGAACATGATTAATTGAGCTTCTTTCCTCGGTGTATTCAGTGCCAGTGCATGAGATCGATCCATAACGTGCTCAGTGACAAAAGGAGACAGAGAGAGAGAGAGAGAGAGAGAGAGAGAACGGTCACTGGCCCACTTGCACCACAACTGTCGCCAGCAACATCAGCAAAAGTAGCAGCAGCAGTATCTTTGCGTCATTCCACTGGTCGCCAAGTGTTGCGACCGTCCAAGGCTAATCGATTCAGCTCACTGTCACTGTCCATGACAGAGAGCATTGTGCCAGCAGACAAGCTTAGAAGACGGCTTCATCAGCAAATATTTGAGCCAACAATGTAGTGCGTAGGTCGCCTAGGTAGAACTCTAGTTAGCTATGTGCTCTGGAAAAGCAGCGGAACATTGGCAGTTTATTCAATGCTAAAGGATGTTAAAAAGCATCTTTTTTAAACTTAAAAATTTAAAAATTAAAACAAAATCATGATGATTTGTGGAAGAGGTCAAGTCAAACTGCAATGATTTTTGTTTTGGAAAAAGGAGTGCTACTTGTCAAATTGAACTGCCTCAAGTATCATTTCAGTTAATTAACTTTCTTTCCTCTAACTAACAAAACAACACTGAGTAAATACTGATGATCTCATAGAGAGAGTCATTGTGCTGCATTTGTGTGGATTCTGCTCTTGTTATTATTACGGTGATCACCTAACAACAGCAGTGGCAAAGCAAAATCTAATAAAGAAAATGTCAAATAGAACATTGATTAGGTACAGTAAGAAGAAAAAAAGAAAAAAAAGAAACAAATTAGAAAACTGAATGATCACCACAGTGACATTTAGACAAACACAATCAGACAGAATTGAAATCAAAAGCAATATAAGCAGTAAACAATCTCACCACTCAACAGTGTGTGACAACAACAACAACAGCAGCAGCAGAATTCACTTGAAAAAATCAAACGTCTGACAATGAGCAAAATGCTGCTGCAATTGTTACGATTGACAAATGCAAATAGTGCAGTAATTAATTAGTTTTGGCTAAATTTTCCGTGTTTGTCATCATTCAGACAAGCAGACATGGAGTGGTTGAACGGCATAAACGGTATGAACACTCTCACCGGCGGCTACGCAAAGTCAGTTTTCTGACACTCTTATGTTTGCTCAACTCATTACTGGATCTTACTCAAATTTCACCCTGCAACAAACACATGGCATGACATTGCTTTTATCATAATCGGCTTAATTGATTCAAGGCATCACTGACAATAGTGCCAGCCAAACCAAACCGGCGTCAACTGGCGTAATCAATAAACAGTGCCAAATATTCTTTACTTCTCACTTTCATCTTTCCAGCAAATAAGTTCAGCATAAATTTCTATTACTTTGCAGCCTTTACATTGAGGTCCTCCTCTTTCCTAACAAAAAAATAAATCTCAAAAAGTAGATTTAGGTGCAGCCAAAGTGGACAAAACCCTTACTGGTGCAACGAAGGTGCACTAATTGCTTACTACTCGGAAACACACACAAAGTGATTTATTTGGCTTTCTACACTTTATTTAACTGTCACAGAGCGGGCTTCTTTTCTTTTTTCCTTTATTTTCTAATGTCTGGCTCACTGGGCGAAACGGAATCTTAAAGGGCAGAGGACGATTGTGTGTGTGTGCGTGCCGCAGATTTAATAGCTCCCACACACTCGCATATGGCGCCCAATAGCTGCAGCAGCAGAGACCCTGCAGGGACGTCAAGTTGGTAGGGGAGCAATTTCTAGTGCACTACCTGTGAACTGTATGAGTGAGGCAGCTCCACTGGTCGCACGACCACGACCCAATTCAATTAGGCGGACAACAGAATTTCTCTGGCTCTCTCTCGGTGAAGTGCAGTACACTTTTCCTGTCATTCGCATTCGCACTGCCTGCAGTCATTACTGGGCAATCAGAGTTTTGCAGTCACTGTGATTTGATCACTAATGAAGTCTCTCTCGAAGACTGCAATCAAACAGACAAATACAGGCAAATGAATAAGGCAGCAGCAGGCAAAAAACGCGGTACCGTTAAAGGGTAAATTTGCCCGATGAGTGCGTAAGCTTTGAGTAAAAAAGCGAAAGGAAGAGAGTGCTCAATGGGAAAGGCAGATCAGTCAATAATTGATGATGAGCTCCATTTGGAAACACTTGAGTTATCGGCATTGGCAATGAGACTGTAGGTTAAGTGCTCACTCAGTGCGTGTGTGCCTTTCTCCGTCTCTTTGTGTGTGTGTGTGTGTGTGGTAAATCTGATCATCTTCATCATTGGCAGCGGCAATGGCAACTTCAATTGACGTCTTTCACTTTTTTTTCCCGGCCCAATGCCATCATGATAAGTGAAAAGTGAGCCGAAATTCTCTACTTTAAAAAGGAAACTTGCTTTTCAATTGAGCCCTTAAAAGTTATCACTTTAATAATTTTCATTTTCTCTTTTTCTTGGAAACTCTTTTTTTCTTTCCATCGATTTCCGCTAATAATCGTCATAGACAAAAATGGATATAAATAATGCATACCTCCCACAACGGTCTTATGTTGTCTGGCATAAATTAATAAACTGACAACAGCAGCCTAAGCCCAGACTGTTTTTAAGAGAACAGGGTTTTGTTTCTGTCGGCCTGTTGCTGTAACATTTACATTACCGGAAAGCTTTGGTCGATGCTTCTTTTGTAATGATTGAATCAGAACCTGTGGGGGATGTTAGTCGGGAACACTGTTGGCTAGTGGCAAACACAAGCAAACCAACAAGGTACACACCGCATACACTGCTGAAAAACAAGAACTAATGAAAAAACAAAAAATAGAGCTGCTCAATAATGAAGTAGCCTTGGAGGGCAAATGAAGTGAGGACGCTTGGTGCAAGCAAACCAAATTCTGGTCGACCAGAGCAACAAACAGACGGACAAAGGCTCAGTTTGGTGAACAGCAAACACAGTCGCTAATTGTGCATGGGCACAACACACTGGGCCCAACACATACACACGCAATGCTGCTCAGCGGAACAACCTTATTAACTACTTCAGCCGCTGGGAAAATCTCTCAAAAGAGAGAGAGAGAGAGAGAGAGAGAGAGAGAGAGAGAGAGAGTTTTGGTGCAGCTCTCATATTGAAAGAAAAGTTGTTGTTGTCGTCGCCGTCGTTATCGTTGTTGATGCTGCTGTTGTCGTTTTTTCCCGTTTATCCGAGTAAGTCAATCAGTGTTGCTGTGCTGCAGAGGGAAGACTGCAAGGAAGAACGCACGCAGCATTGTCGCGGCGCAATTACTGGTCCGAGCATTGCCAATTTACGATTAATTCAATTGCTCACTAGCAGCAAAAAAAGAGCATCATTACCATTAGAGGCACTAAAGCAGTCATTGAAAGATTTGGTAGATGTCGCCAACATTTCATAAATGCACTGACATCCGCTGAAAACTTCAGTGGTCTTGATGTGTCGATAAGGAAGCGGGCAGACGCCATCAGAGAAGTACATTAAATCTATTAAATGCACTAGATCAATAAACAATAACCGGTATTAAAACACATAAATAAATGTTTTTTTAATGGCAGAGAAAAGGCGCGGTTTATTTGATAAATTTTTTATTTTTTAAAAAACGTTTCAAGTTGAAAAACTGGCACCCACTTATCGCTTACAGGTGAGATGACCAAGTCAAAACAAATTTTACGTCTTTTGTTTCTAAATCTGTCAGCATGAAAAGTGTTTTGAAATAGATGGAATACACGCATTTGCTTTCTTAATCCACTGTAAGCGCTGCATTCAAATTGGTTTTATGCACAAGTGCACTGTCCACCCTGACAGACACACTGACAAACCAAAACCGAACCACTGAAAAAAGCAAGTGGAAGTTAAAGTTGGTCATTTATTTCAATATACATTGTACAAATGCGTGTGTACAGTTTAAACAGTGGGCACAACAGAGGAGAAAAGGTGGCAAAAGCTGTACAAGCCATTTTGTTGAACCAGTCTGGGGAGGCAATAAAAACAGAACAGTAATAAAACATTGTGTGTTGAAGAGAGGACGTTTCAGAAAAGAAGAAAGGGAAAAAGCAAGAAAAGCGCAAAAGTTTGTATTTGCAGAATTTTTACAGTTAGCGACGATTTGATGTTCTTTATTTTATTCTTTTTCTCCTTTTTTGTAAGCTGTCTGGAGTTAGCACTGGCAATCAATGGCTCCGGCAGGGACGATTTGGCAAACATTACAGTTTGTTGTGACTGCTTTTGATTTTGCTCACACTCACAGAAAACACTGAAAAAGAACATCGAGTATGTAATTTCAGTGTTTCAGTGTTTCAGTGTTGCTCAAATAGTGGATGAGTGTAGATGTCTGTCTCTGACTAAAGGTCGTCGTTCAGTGTGAAGTACAGAGAACATAGTTGGCTGCAAACAAAAAAATAGTTTTGGCATTTCGATCATTTGAATGGAACATTTTTATACTGAGGTTGATTCAGCTTCCAATGTGTGAGCTGATGCTGCTATTGATCACTGGTGGCGCACAAAAGGCAATACTCCAAAGCGTAATAATTACCGCAATAATGATAGCGGAAAACTATTACTGTACTTGAAGTGTCTGGAATGTGCCTGCCTTTTGGTGAATTGCTGACAAGTGTTCCAGTAATGACCTGGAGGATGAGCTTTGAGTGGTGGTGGTCACAAGTGGTGATGATTGCCTGCAGCAGCGGTGAAATGGTTTGCAGTGGTCACTGAATAATTGAGTGCACTTGCCGATTGCTCTCAATTATAAATCGCTGTCACGTGTAGAAAATGTGCAGTTGTTGCTGATGGTATAAATGAAACTGGCGCAGTGGAATGTGAGGACTATGCCAACATCTGCAAATAAAAAAAGTAAAAAATGTTAAAAAGAATAAAAATAACAGTCAGCAGGAATGAATTGAACAAATGACAAAAACTGTGTAGCAAAAGTTACATTTAACTGCTTCAAAGTAAATGTAAAGGAGCCAGGGTCTTTTCAACCATTTTTTGTGTGCAGTGAAGCAAACTGCCTAGGTAGCGGAAAAAAGTAGCGAGCACATTCTGAAAAAAAGTGTTCCCTCTATTTTTCCCCAAAGCAAAAGTAAACTAATCAAATTAGACACCCGGTGTGTGTGTGCTTGTGCAGAAATACGGGGAATGGAAAGCCAATTAGGCAACCGGAAACTAAGGTACCTAAAACGGCGAGTTAGAGACGGCAAATCGATGCAAATTAGATTGCCACTGATAAGTGAAACTGACAAAATGATGCACTGAGAATGTCTTGTTGCTGCGGCCAATACACATCATCATCATCACTACTCATTAGAGGTGCATCATCAGTTAGTACTCTTTTATTAACAGCAATTAAGGGAAACTTAATTAAATTCAATTAAGTTGCAAATTTAATTGTTCTACTGTCTGTTCAAAGTAATTAGGGTGACAATCGTTTCTCGCTTGCACTTCTGTACAATGGTTGTACCTTTATTGATTGCAGTAACTAAAGACAAACTAAGCAGACAAGGTATTTGATGTTCAAATGAAAGGCAATTTAGAAGTAACGTTAACTGACAAATTGACAAAGTAAACAGGTGAAATTGCTAAGCATTCAGACAACAACAAAACATAATTTCTAATGAACTTTTAACTAAATTATTTAAATTGAGTTTATACATTTTTGCTTTTCCAATACAAACACTGAAATAAATAAAACAATTTTAGGTACAAAAATCAGAAAACTAAAAAGAAGGCTGATTTATTGCGGTTCATGAGCGGTCATAGCACTCAGAAGAACTCACAGTCAATTGGGATCACTGATCAGTAAACTGAGTGATGGGCAGATCAGTTGAAAGATAAGTGTTCATGATGTTTGGACTTTGCAAGCAAGTAAAGTGTATGTCGATCGTACAGACTGAAAGGCAAACATCGTTTTTGGAAAGTTAGAAGCAGAAAATATATTTCATGCAAATACTGTTGATTTATTGCAGCGTGGCTGATTTGGTAAACTGTTCTGTTGCCAAACAAAGCCTCCACTTGGCCATAGTCGCACACACTGGTCTCGGCAATAGCCGTTTGGCACGCAGTGCGTGCAATTTTGTTAACAAAAAAAATAAAATAAAGAAAACAAAGCTTCGGCAACTCATCTGCTTTCTAAGTTCTCTGTATGTTTGTTTGTCAATTATGTTAAGCCACGGACAAATTCAATTACTAAACCAAAGTGTGAGAGAGTAAAAGTCCAACGGCACGCATGCATGCAGTGCACTGGGAGCTACTGAAATAGATTGCTTGCGCGAGGTGCCAAACAGCGGAATGTCTGCTCTAGATAAAAAATCTAAAAGATGGTCAGCCAAAATCTAGAAAAAAAGTACATCAACATGACGGAAGTGTGTCAGACAGACTGCTAAAAAATGGACAGACACAATCAATTAAAAAAAACACGAGACTCTTTGTTTCATTTTTTTCTCACAGAATCTAGTAGGCAATAATTGACCAGCACGGGAATTTAAAAACAGTACAATTTGTATTTCTTTTTATCAATTAATTTTTACTTTTTTTAAAAACAGCACCAAAATATTTAAATTTAAACATAAAACACAGACGCATTGTACGACTTTATCACTCAAAAGTACTATTTAATGATGAACCAAATTAAATTAGTTTTAAAAGTCTTAAAGTGGTGCTTGAAAAAATACACTTTAAATTGAGTGTTCTTTGCAATTTATTCAGTTTTCGTTTTTTAAAAATATAGGTAACTAGTACAAAAATGTAAAAAAAAAGTTTGCTGCACTCAAGTATGTCTGGGTATTTTCACTTGTCGCCGTAATTATCATAGTCGCTTTAATTTAAAGTAGAAATTGAATAAAAACTAAAACTGTTTTGTCGTTGATGGCAACTGGTTAAATTAAAAAACGGTCTCAATTTAAAATCTTTTTCAAGATGCATTACAAGCATGCTTGCGTTTAACTGCTTTCATAGCATTGAATTGTCTTGAGATTTTTTAAGACCCAATTTGTTGCAAGTAGGAGAAGCAAAAATGAAAATTCTTGTCGTTTTACACAGCACAAGAGAAAAAGTTTAAAAGCAAAAAGGAAAATATTTAGCTGCTTGTTTGCTTTTTAGAAGTTTCAAGGATGCTTTTGAACATGGCATTGTCAAATTTGTTTAAGTTTGGCATAGTGAGCGTGTGTGAAAGTGTGTCAACGATTGGCTTTTAGGTTCGCCCACTTACCAGCTAGAATTGTCAGAAGTTTAATCTGCCTGCCATCGTCTCATGTCAAACGTTAGACAGAGAAATAGAATAGAAAAAGGATGAGAAAGACACCCTGTGCCTTCGACACTGATTACTGCTGCCTCGACTGTGCCCCATGTTCTCACTGCAAAAGAGCAATCACATTCAAAGAATCGCATGCCAAACAGGCATCTCATACAAAGTACCGCTAATGATGCGGCTATAAACAACAAAGAAACCCTGAAAACGATGGCGATACGGTGTGTGACAGCAGAATGCTGTGGTGTATTGCTTTGGCCAGGGAAATGAAAAGGGCAATCAAGAAGCAGCAGTGCTAATTGAATTGAGCTGAATAAGCAAAAGAAAACGAGAGCCAGCAGAAAACTAATGTGTGAAAATGGGCGCCACTGGGCGACATAAGAGGAGGAAAAGGAGCAAAAGAAAACAAGGACGATTTAGGCGCAGTAATTAACGAGTTGACGAGTGCTGTGAAACAGGGAGCAAAGGAGCAGGAAAGAGGAAAACCAGGACTAGAGAGAAAACAAGCCTGCCAAGCTCATCAAACTGATTTTGGGTGCTGCTGCTGATGCTGCCAAACAATTGAAAGGAAAACAAAGGATGCAAAGGATTGTGGCACCCGATCAAGATGAGGCAGGCCTCCTCCACTGACAGCCAGGCAGTCAGACAAACACCGCTAACACGACCATCGAGCAGCAGCAGCAGCAACAGCAGCAGCATCAGCAGCAGTTGCACAAACAAAATGCAGTACTAATGAAATCGACCCGACAAATAAGTTGACTGCTTTTCAGGAAAAAAAGCAACAAACTAAAGAGCACAACAAAAGAGAGCGGAGAATTGTTATGCAATTTTGAGCCTGAACACTGAACAGCTACGATGACTTGATTGAAATGTCTATCGCTTTATTTGTTTATGTGCCTTAGTGAGAAGCAGTTCAGGCACCGGAATGTGCTGCTCGGCAAATGGCAGCCCTTGTTACAGGGATGGTGTCTGTTCCAGTGACCCATATAACTGCAGCACTTGATTGGTCATTGATTGCACCAGCAAGTAACTGCATTTTTTCTCCCTCTGCCTCTGTTTATGAGTGGAAATTAAATTTGCATTATGGCAACCGGATTAGGAAGTAGCAGGGAAGAGCAGACGCCGGACCTTTGTGTGCGCCAATGCTTGTTGTATGACTGACTGACTTCACTCCTACTAAAAATACTGACTTTCCGCAGTTGTTGTGTATGTGTTTAAATCAGCATCAATCGCAGGGCTGAGTCAATAGAAAAGGGAGTGAAATAGAGAGATAAAAGCCGACCGACTGACTGACTGAATGGCTCATTACATCTCAGCGTGTGCAGTACGTTGTACGTTTCCATCGTGCCGGGCAGATAGGAATCTCCGTAGAGTGCAATCAAGATGAAAATCAAATTTGCTCTTCCTGGAAGCAAACTAAAGAGAGAGTTGAGTGAAGTGGTAGATAGAATGGTGATTCTCACTGCTCTATCAGACTGCCGTCTGCCACTGCCAAGTGTGTGGTGCATAAGCAAGTGGATCAGTAGCGTCAATATTACCGATTCGGCCGTCTGTGAAAAGAAAGAGCGAGGTTGAGAGAGTCCGGGGCACAGTCTGAGCCCCATCACCATCACCATCACCATAGACACTCCATTCGCTTTGATTATTGTAATCGACTTCAAACTGTGCAGCCAAACGGACTGCTCACTGTTCACTGCCAATGCTGACGGTGATGCTTTTGATCGTCTAGGAAAGTCACTTGCAGACGTGTGTGTGTGTGTGTTCGTCTGGCCCCATAACTGAAGGGCGCAAATGAAAGGGGCCATTTGGAAGATGCTCTGGCAGTGTCCAATCGCTACATTACTCGCAATTGCCAATACCGAAAAGAAACTGTGTGTCGAGTGTGAGGGCACAGAAATGGTCAGTGGGCCAAGTGATGGGGCACACTGATGTGAACACACTGTGTCGACCCATTCCAATGCACACACACTGAGAAGCACATTGGACACTTGCATTTGACTGCCAAATTGCAGTCTCTGCCTAATCTGAAACAGTCATCAGTGGTACCCAAAATAAAATTGCCAGACAGAATGTTCTTTAGCTACTGTCTGTGATGACAGTAGAGCAGTAGAGGAGATGCCCCTTCAAATAGACAGTTGGCAATCTGAAGAAGTTAGCAAATAGGCCAGCTTTGTTCTAGTGTTCTCAAGACAAACTAGTAGCTTATCCAAAAAAGTAAATTTGGTAAAACAATGGCAAATAAAAATTCAAATATCACAAATCTACAGACAATGAGCAACATTGTCTCAATGCCAGTGGAAATTCAAGCCGACCGGAAAGTAGAAGTCTGCTAATGGGCTATTGTTTTACATAAACTAAGTCAAGGATGCCATTGTCGTTTTTGTCGTTTCTGACAGTGGCACTGGTTCAATAAAAGTTCACCTATAAATTAGAAACATTGTGCGCCAATTCGGTTAGACACATAATGGTCACTTTGGGTACAACTTTATGGTGGCACTGCTCACCCTCTCTCCTCGCTTCCTACCCTTCCTGCCTAAATCCACCAAGTTAATGCCTGTCCAAAACACATTCAGTCATGGGTGGCATTTAAATAGGCAACAGTGTACAATGTCATCTTATTACCGTTATCGCAGTTGCACTGTTCTGCTGAGAAAATATGCTCGCTGCGAGGAAGCGTGGTGGTCACTGCAGGCGACAGCAGTAGAAAACAAGTGGAAAAGAGGGGTGCAATAAAAACTGCTCATCCGTTCAGTGGTCGTTACATTAGAGCAAATCGCTTCAGTAGTTCAAGACAAATTAAATTTGCTTATTAAAAATGGTAGTGCTTTTGTGCATGTGTAGTTAGCATTTTTCTGTACAAAATGATATTGTCAACAACGATATTTTTAAAAGTTTAAAGTTTCACAGTTCAACTGAACAATGAAGAAGATGATACTAGAAAAAATGTGCATCTCATCAAGAGAAATGCACAGCACAATCAAACGTAAAAATAGAGAAAAAAGTTTTTAGCTAAGGTGATTTGTAGTACTTCTCACAAATAATTGGATGCATTGCTTGGATGACCAGACACAAATCGGACAGGCAACTCGTTAGCATGCTGCATACAAAAGAAAATCACGGACAAAAATATTCACAATCACAAAAAAACTTTTGTAACAATTGTCAAAAAATCATTGTTAAAAAAACTACGTATATTTTATAAAAAATTTTAAAAATTATTTAGAAAAAATTAAAATACGTTTAGAATTACTATAGTATTTTCAAGTAACTTTTGTGTAATTTGTAAAAAAGTTTAACTTAAATTTGAAAAAAACAAAAATAATTTTTAAGCACAATACAACAGCAATCTTTTTCTATTTTGATTCAACTAATAAAAGTCATAAATGCTGAAAAAAAATTACAAAAAAAGTTAAAAAATAGTTGCACAGCAAAACAAAACAAAAAGTAGTAAAAAGTTTAATTAATAATCGGCTGCAAAATTAAATGTTAATTCAATATAAATTGTTGCCATATTAATAAAGTGAAAAAATTAAATTGAATTAAAGTAGAACGTTAATTAATACGAATGCCTGAAAAGGGAAAAAGGGCAAACCCTAGCAGACAGTGTGGCTCTCAATAGAAAAGCAGAGAATGCAGTACAAGGAAGCCCTGGGTGGAGAAGATGCGTCCAGCGGCGAGATTCGGTGGCCTGGACTGTGCGGCCGCAATTATTAAACTTTAATTATGATCATTCAATTAGAGAAAGAGAGAAAAACTTGTGTGAATGCTGTTTGTGAAAAATGCCAGTCAGGCCTTTCAGGTTTCCGTATTTAGGGCAGTATTTGCTCGGTCTGTTTGAGTGCTTGCTTTACTTTTCAAAAGTCTAGGTAGGCAAAAGGGCAAAAATGGCTAAAAAGAAAAAAGATAGCAAACGTAAACGATGTCATCAGACGTTACAAACACCAAAAGTAAAGCTACAACTGCAGTTCTAGTAAAAAATAAATATAAAATTCCAGCGGCCGAAATGGTCAAAAGTAATCTCTCCGAGTGCCAGCTGAGTAATGGAGCAATAGTGATGACGATCTCTAAAAAACTGACCTAAAATATAGTTAGTTGTGCTCTAGTTTTGACAAACACAACAGGAGTCTGCGTTTTAAAAACTAAAAAAAGATGCGACATTGCATCAAAGTATTAAGGGGGGACACCGCGCACTTTTTGACTGCTTTTTCAAATTTTGATTTCGGGGTGGCTATGATGTTTATGAAGAATGTACTTAATAGGGATTGTTAAGAATTTCATGTAGAACAGTTTTGTGTTGATA
>JAALOO010001142.1_pt1 | contig 19610 bp, 15 predicted proteins | sample 7257641 | NCBI WGS metagenome assembly JAALOO01 (sample SAMN14085613, study PRJNA598686) | mite metagenome | biome: ENVO:01001000; feature: ENVO:01001002; material: ENVO:01001226; isolation source: single female mite from University of Michigan culture on fish food culture... ...
CTCTCTCTCTCTCTCTCTCTCTCTCTCTCTCTCTCTCTCTCTCTCTCTCTCGTTTGTACAATTGTTTGCCCCTATTGTACGGCACATATTTTTTCCATCTTTTTCATTTGTAGCAACAACAACACTGGCTTTCTCTTTTTTCCCATTTTTTATTCTCTAGGACGGCAGTTGTTTCAAGGCTAGTTATCTGCTTTTAAAGTAACCTATCAATTTTAAATTATTTTTAAATGCGATTTGTAAAATAGAAAATCAGATTCAACATCAGTTAGATTAAAATGAAACTAAAAACTTTGTTTGCATAATCAAACAAAACTACAAGTGATAATCGGGCTAACTTATTATGAAAGTTTGCTTTTTTAATTTTAATTTAGTACAAAGTAATAGTTTTTAACATAGAACAAGTTTTACAACGCTATGACTTTAAAATTGTTTAAAAAAGAAGAATAATGGTCTGATGAGAAGTGATCAAATTGGCTTTTGCGCACTGAAAACGGCATTGGCGAGACGGACAAATTGGAAAGCACTGATGCGCCAGTGACACTAACAAATCAACGCGCACATTGTGTGCCCATTCTATGTTGTACATATGTATTGCTGTGCCATCAAGCGTAACTCACTGACTAGCTGCAGTCTGTTGGCACTGCTGGTAGAAACTGGTTTCAATTGGATCGATTCATGACGAATCGACCTTCTGACAGTCGATGCTCTGCCGCAAACAAGCAAGGCAATTGCAACAGCACAATTGCTGTAATTAGTAGATGTATTGCAGTAGTGCTCAAAACAGAGTTATTGACAGGCACAGGTGAATAAGAGCAGATGCAAGAGATACATTGCAGATTGATATTGCTTTCCATGCAGAGCTCGTTATGACATTACTGAGCAGCATTGAAAGGGAACCAAAGGCAAAGGAGAGCAAGCACATGGAAAAAAGGGAAAGAGAAAGAGAAAGGTTATTGCATGTAATAAGCTTGGGATAAAGATGCGGGTAGTAGTTGTGCTGGTAGCGGTGGCTGCGGTAGTGCCTAGTACTTCAGTAGCACTGCAGTGCAATGCCTGCAATGAGATTCGCGATTTGTCATCTGCATTCATCCACACGCCAAACAGCTCGATCAGAACTAATTTGCAGCAAAGTGCCTTCTCCTAGATGTGTTCTGCTACTCTAATTTGCCACCGTACAGACTGACCCGCAAGTAGGACTTGAATGTGGCGTCAAGTAATAGCACCAAGTGTCAGTGATGTAATGCGCCCTTTATGGTTGGCCGCACTTTGCATGCCTTTGCATGCCGACATCGTCGGACTAAAAGCCGACATTCTTCAAAGCGGTAAATAGTGGCATATTGCACCAGATAGGCAGCCAGACAGTTTCCTAGAAACAGGACAATCTGGGCAGTAGAGCTGACCAAACATAATCTGCCCGAGAGCACCATTGGCACCAATGGATTGAGATGAATTTGCTCACGCCACTGACCAACTTGCCACTTAGCGACCACTGCTTTCTGCTCCAGCATAGAGCTGCTCGGTTATTCTGCAGCAAGCAAAGCAATGCCACTTGAGACAGGCAGTCACTCCAACAACAGTCTCTAGCCAGTTCATTTTGTCAGCAGCTTGGCTCACAATCTGCCCACGCAAAGTCAATACTGTCCAAGAAGCTTTGTAAATAGAGTCATGAAAAACTATCGAGTCAAGCAGTGTTTCCAAATGCTCTTTAGCGACAAAAACAGCTTAAATTAACGAAAACTGAGACTGCTTTTAGAGCTTTTGAATGAAGTCAGCAGAAGTACAAAGAAGAGACACATTGCAAATCGGAATAAAGAGCTTTGAAATGCATCTTTTGCCTCTACTCTGTGCGGTCCTAAAGACTTTCACTTGTTGTAGTTGCTCTAGCAGGAGCATGAATAAATCAGGTAGGTTTTTGTAATGGGTCTTTTGTAAGAGTTTGCCACGAGCTCAATCTTTGGATGTAGCTCTCTCCAGTGCGCAGTACACTCTTTTTTTGTAGCATCTACTATTTTAAGCAATCTGCAACATCTTTTCAGCCAATTAAATTCGCTCTACAGTTCATGTGCTGGTGTACTGAACAAACCAAATCAGTAGTGGGCAGAGACCACAAAACAAGTAAATTAAATTTTGTTTTTTCTAACAAGATGTTAAAACTAAAAAAATTTTAAAAATTACATTTTACAAAAAAATATTTTAAAACTTTTACAACTTAATTATAAAATGTCTACGTTGAAACAAATGCAAAAATGGTTTGTTAATAAAATTATTTTTTGAAAATTCAAATGTAAAAAACTTAAAAATATAAAGCATTTTTACAATTTAATCAAACTTAATTGAAATTGATGCCACTTTACTTTAAAATTAAGAGTAAATAGAATTAAGTCCCATTGAAATTCAATACTGCTAGTTGTAAACACCAGTAAAGTACTGCATTTGTACTGTCAGAAATTTAAAACAACTCTAAAATAGTGTTTCCAGGGGACAAAAAGACTCAAAACATCACTACTGAAACTTAGGCAGTGCCAAAGAGACGATGTGTGAGCTAAGATAAAGAGTAAATTCAGTTGTACCAATGACATGATTGTTGTGTCGATGTATGTGCAGAGTCGATAATGATTAATTAGCTTGCCAGAAAGCACACAATGAGCAGACATCAGTGAGAATAAATGGAAGGAAACAGTCACAGCGACAGTAGTCGGAGGGACGTGTAACGTTAACGATAAAAAACGATTCATCGAATGGCCGCCTTAGTGCCAATTAGATGCATTGGACGTGCTGTGGAGTTGCTACCACAGCAGATACCCAGACATTAGAAACTTTGACAAAATCAAATGACATTTGTCAACAATGTAAAACCTATCAAACAACAGCACATTCAGATTGTAATTTATCTTTTTAAATTCTTCTTTATCGTTTAATAATCCGTTTCTCAAATACAGTTCTCAATGCTTATTTAAAAATAGATATTAAACTGGTAAAATGTAGTAAAAAGTTTTAAAATCTGTAATGAACTAATTACATCTAACAAATTTATTTTTTGTAAATTTTTTTATTTGAGAACCCTTTTTAATTATATATTTAAAATTTACATTATAAAAACTTTCAATTAACACAAATCATATTGTTTTTTAAATGCAATAATCTAAAATAACTGAAATTAAAAAATGTAGTTTTTTTAACATCAATTGAATTTAGTAAAATGTTTAGAAAAAATTACTAAAACAGTTTTTTCAGTTTAATCATTACAATTGAAGCAACCATTTAATTTAAAATTTCATTAGTTTAATTAATTTTGATAAATCAATTTTTCATAGTAAGAAATTTGCTACAGGCAAAAACTTTAAAAATTGGCGTAAAAACTATATTCTCATTCTCAAGTAAAACTAATATGTTAAAACAGTTTTAAATAGTCACAAGTAATATTTTAAAAAGCAAAATTTATTAAACAACATTTTTTAATCAATTTTTTGTTTTGTGAGTTTCCTTTATTTGAGAAATAGCTTTAAATTAATTAAAAAAAACAAAGCAAACCAGCGCAAAGGTTTAAGTTCTAGAAATTGTGATCCAAAAAATACTAGTATGACAAAACGTTATTAGGAAAAAACTATTGACTATTATTTATAATAATTATTAATAAATATTTAAGTAAAAAATTCTTAGCATTGTGTTCTTTAAAAAAAATAAAAAATAAAAAACTTAAGACGGCATGTCATACCAGTTGCGCTTTGGCATACTCGCTTAGAAAAACCAAATTAATTTTATTTACTGACTCGCTGCTTGGTCAGCAATTATGCAAACGCATAAAAGGCAGACATTCATTCCAAATGGCTCTATCTGGATCGTTCATAAGGTGTGTCAGTAAAACTGAATGTGAGAAAATGCAATAGATGAGCTGTTAGGGGAATCAGTATGCAAAAGACAAGGACTGGTGCCTAAGAAGACAGTGTGCTTCTGCCAACTGAAACGCTCACGTACGGTAATTAGAATAAATATTTACCTGACTGGTAGCGCTGGAGGAGAGGACGTGAGGCAACTGTAGAAGTCTGCCGTTACCCCTAATGATGTTTTGCTGGTGCCGATGCCTGCGGTGTCAAAGAGAAGGCACTCCTGCTGTGACTTGATGCCCGGAGAGCCGGGATTTGGGTAATTTTTTCCCTGTCTACTGATTAACTACTGGTGACAATGGTAGTGTGAACACGACCAGAAGAATATAAATGAGTGCTTGCTACTGTGCCATTGTTAGTAATTCACCGGAGAAAGTGAAGTAGGTGGCTACTCGAGAAAAAGCCGCTGCTGAGTGAAAGCAAATTTGATTCGCAATCACAGTTTGCAATCACTTTATTTGAAACACTAAATGTGCACAATTACAGGAGTTTCACAAAAAAAATTTAATAACTTAAAAAGTATAAGTAAAAATTGTTTGAAGCAAAAATTGATGAAAAGCATAATAAAAAGTATTTCAGTTTTTTATCACATTTTTTCAACTGTTTGACAAAAAATAATTTTAAATTTTAAAACTAAAATTGTGATTTAAAGAAAAGTGTGTTCACAGTGTAGTTTTGAAGAGTTTATTCTAATCGCGTATTGGCAATAAGATTAGCAAACAGAAAAGAAATATACAGTGACATTATTTTGAGGTTAAATGGTAAATGTTACAGACGACAAAAGATGCAGTGCAAGCATGGGGAGAAGGAGAGAGACACTCGGTGATTGCCAATGTCAGTGTTTGCATTTTCTTGTTGAGAGTACTCGGAAACAAGAGCTTCTGTACTAAATTCTTGGCAAATAGTCAATGCTACACTTGACACGCTGTTTGCATTAGTAAAGGCATCGCAAACTGAAAAGCTGCCTTTTTCTACTCGAATAAGCCACACAGTACATTCCCGCAAAAACACTAGATGCACTTCTTGCAAAATATTCAAGTGAATATTCTCAAATTTCTCTGCTTGTGCATCGTTTGCAGCTGTTTGTCAAATAGTTGTTGATCAAATTTTGCACATAACAAATTGTCTTGTTTTCTCAGTTCTGGATCAGATCTATTGAGTAAGTGTATTTTCTTCTGTTATTTGAGTTACATAAACAGAAAATAAGAAAGTTTTTCAATGTCAAGTTAATTATTACCTTGTCTATTAAGGTATCTTTTTGTCAAGTTAATAGACTGAATTCACTATTAAAAACAAGAATTTTGATTAACGATCACATCTGAACTAATGCACAATACACATTTATTTTCAAAATAGTCGGTGAACTTATTCAAAATGTCAGCTTCTGGAAAAAATAGCACTACATGCCAACAAAAGTCATCAGGAAAATCAAACCCATCTTCTGCATCAACACCAGTAAAAAAGCCAGTTTGCAAAAAGAAAGGATTTTTTGGTTGGCTAAAAGAGAAAATACATTCCAAAGAAGAGCTGGAAGCAATGGAAATTGAAAAAAGAGAAAAGACACAACAAAAAGCTAAAGAAAAGCAAACCACTTGCAAGCGATAAGAATCACTTTGCTTCCAAAGATTCTCCCTGAAAGAGGCAACCAAAATAATGAAGTGTCAGATAAAGAAAATTGTGAATTTGTTGTAACCACTTCTTGATTTGATTACGTTGCACAGCCGCCTTCAATCATGTTGCTGTTGCTTCATAGGCCTGAGTACTACCTTTTAACTGCTCAAACTTTAGTCGTGCCTAATATGCTTTTTATCAAAATTTGCCACAACTCTACTGCTTGTCTACTGTGATGCCGATTATAATCAAATTAAAATAAAATAAAAACAGGTGAAAATTTTATTAAATTACGGCGCAAGTACTTGTTCACTGGCGTAAGTGCATTAACTGTAATGTTGCCTGTCGAAAGGAAAGCTCTAAAGTAGATTCTTAGTACTTGCTGAAAAAAGTTCAATTGTTTTATTCTATTGTAAAAAACAAGCTGTGTTTTTGAGTGATAAACAATTTGTTTAATTTTTTGTATGTTTTTAAAAAATTTGTTATTGTGTGTTTAAAACTATGTTTAGGAAAACTAAAAAGAATATAAAAATAACAAATATTTGCTATGATTTTTTAAATATATAAAAAATTACAAAATTTTTTGTTTTTATTTAATTTAAAAAATTATTAAATACATTTTATATAATTTTATTTACATTAATTTTAAACATAATAATTCTTTTCATCAAAAAAATTAATTTAAAAATTATTGCATTTTACCCTTTTGTACACTTTTTGACAAAAAACGCTTTGTCCTATAAAAATAAAAAAATTTTAGCAATAATTGTTTATCGAAATGTTGCTAAATATAAAAGCATAATGCAAACGATGTAAAAATAACAATAGATTGTAGAATTTGGTTTCAAGTTAAATGAAGATTTTAAACAATTTTACAAAAAATTACCAATTAAAAATAACAAATTTTTAGCTGGTGTGTAACCTGAACAATTGCTAATGATAAAACCTCAATTTAACTAAAAAATGATTCAATTAATTGCATCATTTGCTTTTTCTGCTTTGTCATTTGTTCAACTGATAGTTTAACCTAATTTGTCATTTATACTAACTAATTGAACCTTCTTTCTCTGTTTCATTCTTTTTAAAACCATTAATCATGACAACAACTGTAATAGAAAACAATGAGGTATTTAGCCGCAATATAGACTAGTGATTGATCAATTTGCATTAGTTCATCATTTAACTTGTTTTAACAGGTAGTAAATTTTATTGTACATTTAAATGCTTGACTCAATAAAATAGATTTTTTAAATAAACATTTTTTGTTTAAATTAAAGATTAAATTTTTTTAAAACTACATTTGTTGTTTTACAAATATACAATCATTTTTAAAAATCATGATTGTGCAAAATGTAAAAAATATTTGTAAGTTATGAAAAAATTGGTTTTTGAAAATCATTAATCTTTAATCCACGCTGAAATGTTGACTTTTACTATTATTGTTCATCTTAAAATAACAAAACAAATAACTAGCGTTTTAAAAAAACGGTACTATCAAAAGTGGTCATTGTGTTTTGTAAATAACTGTTTTTTTCGATTGCTACAAAAGAGTCTAATGCATTTCACTAAGTTTGACTGCACCAAACTAAAGGAAAAACAGAAACGGTCACTCACTAAACGATCTGACATTTAGTGTCTTCTCTTTTCTTTGTTGCTAACAAGAGAAGAATGTCTGTCATGTTTGTATTTGCACAATTCAACTCTATTCAATTGTACTGTCTGACACTGTTAGAGCGATCAAACACAATGTTCTCTTGTCATTATCCATTAAATTGCGCCTGACTGTCTTTTCCATTTATCAATTGATTAATATCATCATTTTTGGGCCCTACCTTGCCGTTGATTAAGATGTATGCAATAAAAATGGTTTTAAAGGCCTGCCTCATTTATAAGGTGAGGCACATTTATAACTTTATTGAACTTAACTTTAGTTACTTTTACTGTTATACAGTGTTGCTTTATGTTAAAAGCTCTTCGATGGTTGTTAATACAACCCAATTCTCTTTTCTAATGGTTTTTGCTATTGTAGAAATTCTACTGCCCACAACCAATTCACTCTAATGGCCAATTACTAAAAGCGACAAATTGTCATTCACTGAAGCACTACTTTATTAGACAACATCATCACTGTTGAGTCGTACAATTCTTCAAACGGAATGAGTTTTTTCTTTTTTAGTTCATTCATTCAGTTTACTTAAAAACACTTTTGGGGGGTCAGTCAGTGGTGATGCTTGGTTGTCTATTGCTTCAATTAAATTATGCATACGGACACACGCACATTATCTACTCAATCATCATCATCGTCGCACTGTTCCCCATATTACCAGTGCCATTTTCTTTTTGCTAACTTCCCCAATGGCTGACACTAGTGAGCTATTGAACTCGTGAGTAAGAGCAGTAGAGCTGTCGCCAGAAGTGAATTGCATCTTTTGATCTGATGGCAAAGTCGATGAGGCGATGTGCGCCAGCATCGATGCATCTTCGATGTGCACCTTAGATTGTGTGCACTCTTGTTGCATGTTTTGTTCGTGCGACTGACTGTCTGTCTAATGCACTTCCCTAATATGCATTATTAATCGTTGCTGTCTATTGACTGACCACTGGCCGCTAATGCTCTGGCGACATGTGTCAGAGAGGTGCTCTATGGCTCCAAAGGGAGCTTTCTCTCATCGTTTGCACCAGCGGACAATCGTGATCTTGCACGCCTCTAACACTCAGGCAGACTTGTTGAACGCAACTCAGATGAAGAGAGAGAGGATACATTGTGGCCACTGTGTGCACCACCAAGCCATAGACAAACACCGAACACTGCAGGGCTAAACTCAGAGCATGGTGAAAATTGGTTTGAAGGCTCGGCTGAAAGAGTTCAGCTCGAATAGGCCACGCTGAAAGACGAGCCTTTTTTGCCTCTCCTACCAGGCACGGGTCAATCAGTTTGCGTGCTTCTTCATTTTTTCTTCTTCTTTCTGTAACCTTTGCCACTGCAGTCGACCACAAAGGCGTCTTTTCACCTGCAAGAGTGTCCATTTTCCCACTGCCCGCTCCTAACTTCTTTTCTTTTTCCTCCTGCCATCCTTCACACGCACAACCTGTCGACATAATGCCTGTCAGTGTGTCTGCAGTAAGAAATGGTACAGATCTGCAGCAGTAGTAGTCACTCACTTGTATTTTCCCTTCTGGTCACTACAACTTTTGGGCCATTTCATCCGTGACTTATGCACAGAAAAGAAGCTTTCTTCTCATTTGCGTTGTGTGCATTTCATTTGCGCGATCGACGGCCCGTGTCCAAGTGAAGTGTTAGCGCTGCTGGTGCGTTGACTTTCCAAGACATATCTCTCTGTAGCCGAGACAATAATCTCTCTCCTAGCAATGGCTAAACTACTGCAAGTATCCCAAAGGCATTCATTTTCTGTTGCACTTTATTTTTTTAAACGCTGAAACGCTGCACAGCGATATTGCCCACTTTGCGACCCATGACCCCATCGTTTTGCTGCCGCTGCCGTTTTTGTTTGGTAAACCTTTCCCTGCTACTGCCACGCAACTGAGCACTCTACTATACTTTACTTCACTCTACTGTTTGCTGAATTGTATAGCATGTATCCGCACCGAAAAGCATTTGCCAGCGTGGTGTCGCACTCTCTACTGCCTACCGCTATGTGTTGCCAGGCGCCATGTGCTGCGAGTCACTGAATGACTCAGTGGAAGAATCTCCCTCTCCTAGTCTATGCCAAACCGACTAAGCTCTTCACAAAGTGTCAGTGGCACCTACTTTTCACATCTATTCAAGCCAGTCAAGTATTCAGCAAAGTGTAGCTTTTTCACCACAAAAGTTGATCTAGGAAGCCGACAGTCTGCGACGTCTAACTAAGCCGTTTGTTCTGCTGCGAAGATTGCCTTGCCTAGTGAGTGACCTTTCATCATCTGCAAGAAGCCCCAGCTGACGGCAGATGGTTCACGACCACCAGCTGCACCAGCTCCTCTGCATCGTCAATTGCATCATCAACTTTCTATTGCCAGTCTCAGCTTGCTTTGAGTAGCTTTGTTGAAAAGTGCATTGCTAGCCAGCACCCCAGCTTGGACCAACAACATATCGCAATGGACTCTAGCAGCAGTGGTGGCCCCTCGACCAGCAGTCCTGAAGCAGACATGGCTGGCCCTTCGGTGGCACAGTCCAACTCGGGCGCCTCTGATCAGACGCTGACTACTGGTCAACGCAAGCTATCGTGGTGGGAAAGATTCTTGCAGAGAATTTACAGCAAAGAAGAGTTTGAAGCTTATCTTTTGAATAAGGATAGACGCAAGAAAAAGGGTACGTCTCGTTTATAACAGTATAAGTTTGTAAAATAACCAACTTTTTTGTGCAGATAAGGAAAAGAATAAACGATCTGCAGTTTCAACTGCAAGCACGGACCAAACTACAGCTGACTCAGTTCACTGAAAGGGAACTGCCACATAATTTTCAAAACACGTGTGTTACATGAAAGCACGAGTCTTTCAAAACGTCAAAATCTTGTCATTAATGTATACATTTTTCTTAATTTACAACTATTTGATCACTTGCAAAAATAGGCACCTGTGTCACTCAGTGCTACTGGTACCTAATTAATCAAGTGGTCAACTGCTTTTCCAACAAATAATCTACTTTCTGTGATCTCTGACATTTTTATGTGAACAATCTTTATATATTTGTTTATGATACATGTAATTGTGCTTAAAAGCAAACACGTGTTTGCTCAGGTGCTTCTCTTCAATTCAATTTTGATTGAGATGAATAACTTGAATGTATTTAATAAAAGCTATTTAAAGATCAAGAGTCTTAAAACAATCATTTACGCCAATGTTTAAAATATTTTACTCGAACCATTCCAATCAACTGTCGCAGCAGGCCATTTAGTGCGAATAACACACTCAATGGGGCAAAATACTTCATTGGTTTCGCTTAAAACTGAAACAGCACTATCGTCTTTCGGGTTAGCGTCTAAAAACGTAATTATATTTAGTGTTTTATAAATCAAACATAAATGCTTACCAATTGTCAAACGAATTTCATGATCTTGTCCTAGCAGTCCATCATAGTAGAAAAGGTCAAACTTGTTAGTTTCGCTTGTTTTATTGCTCTTCAAGGCATCCGAGTTTAAATCATCTTCACCAAACTTTTGCTTGCTAAACAGCAAAGTAAAGTGGTACTCATTGAGCACTAAATATATTGGCAGTTTTGAGTTTTTGTAGCAATTTCCCACCTAGGGAAAAGAGGAGCTCATGTCAAGTGGCACACCTTAAATGATCAAATAAGCTTACCTTGAAAGCTCCTTCATGTTCGTGAATTGTCAGAAAGCCTATGAGTGATTGTCGGTTGATGCCTTGCAGTATCATCTCACTGGAAATAGCAAAGTTGCGATCAAAAACATTGGAAACTGCGCGGCCTATCAGCGTCAAATTGACCAGTTCTTGAGTACAGAGCAGACGTTCAGGTGTGAGAAGTGTCTCAATAGAGCCCGAATCATAGTCTTGTTGTATTTGATTGACCCCTCTTGTAAGAATGCTTGAGAATGCGAGCGATATTGCCCCTAAACAGTGACGATCATGAGAGAAGAGTTCACTGAGAAATTGTGTCACTTCAGCTAGGCTCGATAACTCAACGCTTATTCGAATGTGCTCAGTAATGCCGTCAGGGGCGAAACCAACCGCCTCAGAAAGTTCCATTCGACTGGGAAAAACTCGATTGGATTCACTAAACAAATGTTGCAAATCTTTGTTATTTATCAAGTAGAAAAAGGATGCAGGGAACAATAAAGCTTACAAGGCAACAATCACTTTCTGTTTGTGCCCGCCAATTTGCCACAGCAAATTGGCAATTGCACGAGCCAGACAAGCGTATCGATAGGCGTCCAAATCAGATTCTTTCTCGGCTAAGCTTTCATCATTCAAATGAAAAAACTCGGCGCATAGGTAGCCCTGAACGGTGGCCATCAAGCCGCACGGTCCCCCTTGATGCTGCACCAGGCCGTACCAGAGGTCAGGAACGCGTGTTTCAAAGTCAAAGTACTGAAGGCACCACTCGGGGCCAATTGCTTTGCTGGCATCGCCAATGAGCAGTGTTTTAAGCTTCTGTAGGGATACCAGTACTGATAAAGGTCACAGTGAAGGGAACAAAGAGCAGCTTTACCATACTTTAGCAGTGTCCATATCGATTGGCTTTGAGGTAGTGCTTAGCAGTTTCTGGCTGGAGAGGGTGCTGCTCACTGAAGAGCGAATGCTCTTGCTGGAGTAGTGACTGCTCTCGTCCTCCAGATCGTCATCATCGATAATGTCTGATATTTCCAGAGCCGTCTCCTTCTTTGCACTGGCCACCTTGTCTTTGGGCACGATTTGACTTCGACTGAACAGTTGTTGGTCGTCTTTGGAAGTTTTCCGCTCAGTTTTAAAGCTGCCTCGCCCACCACTGCCACTGCCATTTCCACTTCCGCCGCCGTTGTTGCTGCCAGAAGAGTTCATAATCTTGTGTTTGAGGGCAAACATTAGTTGGCTTTGCTTAAAAACGTTGTCAGAGTGGAGACACTATTCTTCTATAGGCAGGACACACTCTCTGTCTGACTCTGGTTTGAGGGGATATTAAATGCGAGTAATGTATTTACCGCTCCGGCAGAACAGAACTGTATCATAGCAACAGTCGAACGAATAGTCTGCTCTTTTATTTGGTTATAAAAACCAAACACACAGAAAAGTGATCGGTTGCGGTCGCGACGAGAAATGGAAAAAGCAGTTCCAAGTATGGAAAACTTAAAAACCGAGTATTTTTTTGGTAAAGTTGACGAGAAAAAACATAAGGAACAGTGGCATACATATGCAGTAGATACAAGAGGAAAAACAACGGCAAGAAAAATCAATTTACAATTAGGAGTTGCATATAAATTGAGGTCCTAAAATAGTCCTCACTTCTCCGCTAATTGCCTAGTCTGGTTGAGAAGGAGAGCCACTTCTAGACGTATATTGGCACTTGGTTGCGAATGTACATTAGCGCACTCGAGCCAGCACAATGCCGACCCTGGAGGGAATATAGACTAAGAGTGAATTGGCACGGCCAGCGTACGAGTGTGGCTCGGAGAAAAACTCCGTTTCCGGTTGCAGAAGACTATGGCCGCCGAAGATGGCCTCGTCCGAGTTGAGAACAATCTTGTAGACGCCTGGCTCGTGAACGCCAATGCGATAGTCAGGAAAGCTCTGTGTTGGGTGCAGGTTGATGACAAAGACCACACCGCTTCGCTCAAAAACGATCACTTTGTCTGATTCGTGCTTCCAGGAAACGTAGCCTGAGTCAGTGCAAGAAAGCCAGTGGTACTTCTCCTCGGCCTCATTCAGTGCACGGTCAAACTCATTGAGAAACTCGTATCGAAGCAGCTTGTCGTCCACCAGATTGAACTGTCGTCGAGCGTAGTGGAAGCTGTCATTATTGCCGGCACGAGGAAAATCCAGCCATTCAGGGTGGCCAAATTCATTGCCCATAAAGTTGAGCCAAGCCTCGCCGCCTGAGAGGGAACAAAAACTGTTAGTTAGTGCCTTCTCAACAATAGTAATTTCCTCAGTAATCTACTCACCGAGTCCGTGCGTAATCATGCGAATGAGCTTGTGCATGGCAATACCACGATCGATGACCGGAGTGTTGGGGGTAAGCTTCGACATGAAGTTGTACATCTCCGCGTCCATCAGCCAGAAGGCAATGGTCTTGTCGCCAACCAGCGCCTGGTCATGGGACTCGGCGTAGGCGACAGTGCCCTCCATCCACCGACGGTTGGTCAGCGTGTGGACGATGTGCCCCATTTCCCAGCTGTCATCGCTGCATTCCTTCAGCAGCTTGATCCACATGTCAGGAATGGCCATTCCCAGGCGAAAGTCAAATCCGCCGCCGCCTTCTGCCACTGGGCGACAGAGAGCGGGCATGCCGCTAACGTCCTCGGCGATGGTGACTGCATTGGGAGCAAACTGGTGGACTATATGGTTCGCCAGTTGAAGGTAGTTGAAGGCCTGGGTGTCGGTGTTCAGGCCGAAATACTCATTGTAGTCACCGGAAAAGCCGTGACCGAGGCCGTGGGAGTGGTAGAGCATTGAGGTGACGCCGTCAAATCGAAATCCATCAAATCGATACTCCTCCAGGTACCAAATTAAATTGGAAAGCAAGAAACGCAGCACTTCCCAGTTGGAGTAGTCAAATAGACGAGAGTCCCAAAGCTCGTGGCTGCCTCGAGGGCCAGAGTGGAAGAAGCAGGCGTCAGTTCCGTCAAATTGATTGAGGCCATCGAGGACGTTCTTCGAAGCATGTGAATGGACAATGTCGAGCAGAACGTAGATGCCTGCCTTGTGAGCAGCATCGACCAGGTATTTGAGGTCATCAGGAGTGCCATAGCGAGACGAGGCCGCAAAGAAGGATGTCACTTGGTATCCAAATGAAGCGTAGTAGGCGTGCTCCATGATGGCCATCAGTTGAATGGCATTGTATCCTAGAAATGGGCAGTGTGAGTACATGAGCTCTCAATTTGCTCAGAAAGTAACAGTACCTTGGCGTTTAATTCGCGGGATGACATTGTCGGCAAACTCTCGATAGGAAGCAATTTTATACTCCGGAGAGGCGATTCCCACGTGCGACTCGTAGATCCTCAAACTTCGAGGCTGTTGTGGCTTGGGCACTTTGAACTCATACTTTTCCGGCGGATTCCAAATCACCTGGTCATAAATGAACACTCCTGTAGACTTGTCAGGCTGAACCACATACGGAGCCCAAGGAGACAGTCGATCGACAAGTTCGCCTGATTTAGTTCGCACCACCAATTTGACCTTGGATAGATGCTTAATGGCAGGCGAACCATCAGCCAGTGGTGGAATGGTTAGTTCCCACTTGCCGAACTCCAGCCTTTTGAATGGATAGCTCTCTTTGGCCCAGTCGTTGAAGTCGCCTCGAAGGTAGAGTCCTTCTGCACCGGGAGCCCATTCAATGCAGCTGATCGAGTTGTCAGGCAAGACATGAATTCCAAATCGGCGGAATGAGTGCACAAAATCGTCCAGGCCTGGAATGGCAGACAAATATTACTTGGTATGGCAACAATTGTCAGCCAGTGACATTGACAAGTGACATTACCTTCAGCCTTCTCAATGCCGGAGAGCAGGTTGCTAAACTCGCGGTAGCGTCGGCGAATTTCATACTCGTGCTGTCGAAGGTACCCATCCCTTTCGAATAGCTTCTCAATGTAGGGAACCACCGTCTGAGAAACTTCGTCTTTGGTTGAGGCCATTGCGAGAAGAGCTTGCGTTGCTGATGAAGGACAAGTGACCGTTTTCTCTGACTGGCGACTATCAAGTGCAGACACAACGGCAGGCCGGATGATTTTCAGATCTGTCATTTCACTGGCGAGATGATAATCAAGTGCATTGAAACATGCTGAACGGAGGAGATGCTACCAGGAGGGAGAAGCAGAAGAAGCGCCACAGGAGGAGCGTATCTATTTTTAGTGTGACCGTGATAAAAGCAGCACCTCTTGTGCTCGTGCTGGCTTCATGTTGTTGTGATCGTGACTATTCGCTGAAATACACACGGTGGCAAGGTGGCAAGGCAAGCCGCCACTGTGGAGCAGACTGTGAGACATCCGAAAAGGTGATAAGTTGAACTATTTGTCACCAGCGACAGGAAGGAGACAAACAGAGCAGATGAAGTTTACTGATATGTAAACACAGTGGAGAACTCGGCAAAATGTGTAGAACTCAAAGTTTGAATACTTGATAGTTTGAACTAGTTTCTGATCAGTTTCTGGACACAGTTTGTGATCATTTTTGTTGCCCAGACAGTAATTCCGAAACACAATAGTGACTTTGTTGACGAGTGTTGTCTTGTTGACAGTTTGCCGCTTGAGTGCACAGGCATGCAAAATTTTCAGCGACATTTTGGTAAAACTTTCTTTGTGGCAGAATATGCCAACGAGTACTTTTCTTGAAACTATTCTTAAATGAATGCTGGTTCTCTTCATTCTAAATAAGAAACCAAGTAAAGCCTAAATAATTCTTAAGCTTAAACATTTAACTTGGAACAAGATTTACAGCTTACGGCCATATCATGTTGAGCACACCGGTTCTCGTCCGATCACCGAAGTTAAGCAACATCGAGCCGAGTCAGTACTTGGGAGGGTGACCACCTGGGAACACTCGGTGCCGTAAGCTTTTTACATTGCTTTGACTTTTTGTACAAAATTTTTATTATTGAAGAATGCTGCTGTAATCATAAAGAAATAATATTTGCCAATAACAACGATAAAGGACAGTACTTTCGCCACCATTGAAACACGGAGACGACCAGATAAATAGACGATTAGGCTTGTTTTGTTTCAAGTGCAGTTGATGAAGGGAAGTTGTATAATCACAAAAATAAATGATTAGAAGAAAATATGTCGTAATATAAAATGAAGGAAAGTTCGTCTGTATAAAGGTGTCTTTCCTAAAAAGGGCCAGTTGAAAACGTGGAAAATGTCAAAGTTCTTAGAAGGTTTCTCGTCTTGGAGGCGATCGAAAGGGAAGAAGTAGGGAACAGCAAAATGCTACATATTTTCAACACTGGTGAAGCATAACAGATGATTATATATTTTGAAGCAAACATTTTAGGCTAACAACAACCAAACGATGAATATCATTGCCACCCAGAGAAATAGCTTCGAGATAAACTGATCTTGGGCCATATCGACGCCATTCACCATAGCGGGGTTGACACGAAAGTCTCCGATGTTGAAGGTGGAAGCGAAGAATCCGAATGGGAACGCCCCTATTCCGAAAGACATATGGAAACCATCTCCGAACCCAAAGTTGGGAAACGTCTAGAAAACAAATAAAAGTTTAGAAAATGAAAGTTCTACTACCTAATGAAATGATCGTCACTTACATTGTACTCTGACTGTTCTGTTCGCTGCCCTTGAGGACGCGGGGGAATCTTCTTCTCGCGAGGGTCTTTCTTGTCTGAGCCTCGACCGTACAGTGGAATCACCTGTTCCCGAGTGACGGCACTCTTACAAACCGGACAGGTAGGTCTCATAGGCTTTGTCTCAAGCCACTGGTGCAAGCAGGGCCAACTGGAGTTTGGACAATAGAAACAAGCAACTGTAAACAAATGAGACAGCGCACAGTGGGCGAACTTACCAGAAAAGATGACCACACATGCTGACCACTGCATCCTTGGCAGTGTCCAGGCAAATGTTGCACTCAAAGTTTGACTCTGCACCTCCTCCTCCTCCTCCTGCTCCGTCGTTTAGAGTGGCCGATGAGGTGGATGGCCCGTTTTTGTGGTCCGCATTGCCCGAGTGAGTGGCCCCATTTGTGCTTTGCTCGTTCATGATCAAGTACAGAGGGCTCAGGTGAACTCCCAAAGAGTCGCGTGGCACAGTTAAATAGTTGTTGTTGTTCTTTGTTGTAGTGTTGGATGTTGGATGCTGCGCTACAGTATGCACTTCGGTACGGCCGAATATCGTTTCTCTGCTCCTTCACTCCTGCTGATCAGGTGAGTTTGAGGAAATATGTTGTTTCTCTTTTCGCTCTCTATCTCTTTCTCTTTCAGTCACTCACTCTGCCAGTCTCACTCACTTGCCAGACTCGCAATCACTGGAAATGCACTTTTTGGCCACAACGCGTCACTGTGGGTGCTGGAGACCACGAGACAGTCAGTTCGCGAATACAGGCTGGGCAAATAGTTCGAGAAAGCTCTGGCGCGAAAGCAAATCTACAGCAAAGATATATGTGGTATGTTATTTTTTATTACTAGTAATATCACAATGAAAATGTAGCTTAGATAAACAAAAGCAATGACTCAAAAAGTGGATTCGAAGTCGATTCGATTCTGACAGGTGAAAGGGGGAATTGGGTGAGCTATGGTGACATTTCCCCTTCCTTGAGAGCGCAGGACAGTTGCCTTAAAAAGTCATTTGGATTTAACGATAAACAGCGAATGAATCATTCGCCATGGATGAGTGCTCGCACGCAATGAGAAAATTAAGCAGACTGATTAATTAACCTCCCCAAACTAAGAAAGAGAAAACATCGGTGACGTAAATTGTCAGCCGTTTTCACTTTTCAGTTCAGCGAGAGGTAGCGTCTCTGGTGAGGAACATCTTGACCAGGCTAAAGATGGAAAACTTTTGCTCCTCATGTGCGGTAAAGTTCACTTGGCTCCGCTGAACTTCCAACTGAGGCATTGAAGTGCAAATCTTCGAGCTGGGCGCAAAGAGCTCTTTACTGCAGATAAAGTCAGGCAAACCACCAAGCAACTTTGACATGACAGTTTGAAGCACTTGCTGTCCATTGTCCTGGCACTGGTCGACGATCTTTGGCACTGAACACTCCTCCCACAGGCGGTAGGCGCAACAGCCCGAGTCGATGATGTAGTCTAATACGTTGTTGTCATGGTGCTCCGAATGGGCGTTCATTTCACCCCAGGCAATAGTGGTGTACAGGGGATTGTTGCACTCTCGCTGGAATGGTTTCTGGGAAAGCACCTTCTCGTGGAGGCAAGGACCAACGGCGACAATTTCTAAAAGATACGTGAAACTTAGACAATAACAAAAAACGGTTTAAATAATTGGCTGACAAACCATTTCGAAAGGGAGAACTGGGAGTGCAAATCTGGTCCATGTGCTGTAAAACGGCATCAAAGATGACCTTGCTCAGCTCCTTATTCAGCGGTGTGCCGCACTTCTGAATAAATCCAGTAATGCAGTCAACATAGTCAACTTTGAGTACTCTGTAATGTGTTCAGTACATTAATACACGACCACTGAATGGAGTCCGAAATGAAGGGCATACCGGCAGATTCGATCGAGACCATCGGTTGAAGTGAGCAAGTACGACGGGTCATTGTTGGCGTCCTTAAGGGTGTGTAACTTGTCAAAACAACGCTCCACTTCCGACAAATGGCACTTGGGCTCAGCTCGAACAGTGCCGGGTAAAAAGGCACAAATAACGCAAAAGACTGAACAGAAATAAAAAAGAAATGCCGACATGGTAGCTCCTCGTGCTGATCAGGTGCGATATGTGCAAATGCAGTTCACGTAGAGCGCAATCACATCGTTCAATCAGCCTTTTATATCTCGCTCGATGGACCATGGGTGCTGCTGAAAGGAGTAGCATATAAGAGCTAACATTCAAGGTGAACATCGGTCAGAGGAAGGCTTATCCATCCAAACCAAGCCAGCGAACCATGGCAAAGGTACGAGGTGCAGTTTATTTTAGACATTGTGAAAGGAGGCGACGGACGCGGCAATTCAATCAATGAGCGAGTGTGGCCATTAAATGATAATTATTGTGACGATTATTAATAGAGTTTTGATTGGTTGCAGGTTCGAGGTGACAAAATGAAGAGACAAGTTGACGTCATAAGCCGGTGGCACTTTTTTCCGATGCTATTTTGCAACGTTCCACATTGTCTGCAGATGACGTTGGAGAATTTCCAATACCGAGAGGTATTTCCAACATTTAGATCTTTTGTTGTTGATGTAAAATCTCTGTGAGAAAATAAACAAAGCAATTATAATTAGACAACAGTAAAGTTAAAACCAAGTTGACGGCGTCAACAAAGTTGTTTTCTTACTTTGAACTTCTTGTCGGACAGCGGTGATGGGTTGTTTGAAAAATATCTGCGAGTTTGGCTGCTGTACATAAGTTGCCTTGAAACGAATGAGCTCAATTAAATATTTACAAGTACAAGTTACAAATGTGATCAGTATTTGCCAGACTGATATTGCATTCAATGACATTGACCATTGTCAAAGTAATGTAATAAAAAGGACTATACAAAAGAACTTACAGCTTGACTGCTCTTCACCTTTTTGAGCAAATCATTCACCTGAACAGCGAAAAAACGGTATTAGCATAAAAGAATACACAATAAAAAGCAACTCTTTACCTGATTCGCCTCATCAACGCTCAAGCTTGGTAGATTGAGGCCGCAGACTTTATTTGAATCCATCTTTTGGAGCTTTTTGTTTTACAAGTTTTCACAGAGCATGAGGATTAGAGAGCGTAAGCTGGATACAAAACAGAGGCAAATGGGCGCGGCCTATTTGCTTTTCGGTGACTTGTCCTGTTTCGGAGAAA
>JAALOO010001143.1_pt1 | contig 19597 bp, 23 predicted proteins | sample 7257641 | NCBI WGS metagenome assembly JAALOO01 (sample SAMN14085613, study PRJNA598686) | mite metagenome | biome: ENVO:01001000; feature: ENVO:01001002; material: ENVO:01001226; isolation source: single female mite from University of Michigan culture on fish food culture... ...
TCTCTCTCTCTCTCTCTCTCTCTCTCTCTCTCTCTCTCTCTCTCTCTTTCTGGAGTCCTGGTGGTAGTGGTCTTCGAGCAGTCTGAGGTAGTGGCATTGAAACAAAGGCAGGGTAGTAGTGGAGGGCAGAAGCATCAGCCACAGAAGAGAAGGCACTGAATTGTGTGTGGTCGACGGCTGAAGGATCCGTGGTGGTGGTGGTGGTGGTGAGGGTGGCGGTGAGTAACGGTGGCGGCGACGACGACGATGGCAATGATACTGGCTGCTGCTGCTGCTGCTGCTCTTGAAAGATGAACCTCCACCAAGGGGAGCTCCTTGCTTTGGTGGATGATGCTGTTGAACTGGTGGAAGTTCTCGTCTGTCTGCAGATGCGACTCACCGGAAGAAGGTGTTGTAGGGCAAAGTTCAGGATAGACACCCCCTCAGACGGCTGCAGTGCTCCAAACAGCTGAAGATTGACTTCAAAGAGAAGTGTCCTCTCTTGAGCATCAACTGGCGGACGGACTCTTTGCAGTTCTCCCTTGTTTACACTGGATTGAAGTTTTCCTCCAGAAGAAATGTTGTCACTACTGTCAGCGAGTGTGTGCGCAGTAGTGAGTGAAGAAAGGACAGCTGATACTGACAAATTTGGTTTTATTGTAAAAATAGGGTAGAGAAAGAGAATGACTGACGAGAGAATGATAATGAAAGAAGATTACCGACTAGTGCAAAGAGATAGCAGAACAAAGATCAATAAATAAGTAGAAAACAAAAGAGAGAAGAATAATTTTGGTCAGAGAGAGAGAGAGAGAGAGACAGAGAGAGAGAGAGAGAAAATGCTCACAGCAGCTAAAAAAGAAAAAGCAAAGAAAGTAAGACAAGTGAAAAGAGAAAGCTGAGGAGAGAGTGGGAAAAGGGGAGAAAAGCTAGAGTTGTTGGGAGGAAGAAGAATAAAGAATGGAAAATGCCTGAAGAATCAAATCAAAAAATACAGAATATAAAAGGTATGTGGTTGGTAGAGGATGAAGAGAGGCAGAAGAGGCAGAAGATAAAGATGTTACAGGTGGCCGTCATCCTGAAGAGGAGCAGAGGAGTGCGCCCTTCTTCTTACAGGTCCTTCATGTCGAGCTCCTCGACCTTCTTCTTCGTCTCGGCGGCGATGTCAGCCTTGTCATCCGAATCGGCACCGGCGCCAGAGGCGGCGGCATAAGCGCAGCTGGAAATGACCCCAGCGCCGTGACCACCATCACTACCACCACTGAAGATGACCATCTTCTCAGAGGAGCCAATGCGCTTCCAGGCGAAGAAGCCAAGGCCGAAGAGGACGCAGAGGACGATGATGAAGCTGGTGATCCCTCCGAGCAGGGCCACCTTGTCGACGCTCTCCCGGAAGAGGCAGTGACCAATTGAGCTCGGCTGTTTGCCGCCGCTGTGCACGGCACACACCTGCTCGGCGTCGTGCTCACGGTTCAGGCTGGCCTGGGCGAAGCGGAGGTAGTGCTGGACGAGGGCGTCGCCGTCCGCCTGCTTCTCGCAGGTCACGCTTTCCACCAGGCAGCTACGGTAGTCCTCCAGGGAGCAGCAGACCTGAGACAGGAAAAGAGGAATTGTTAGTGCTTGATTAGTAGTTGTGTTGGAAAGAAACAACTGTGATCTATCTATCTACCTGAGCCAGGTAATCGGTGCTGCCCCAGCGCTCCTTGCGCAGGTGCTCCTGGAAGGTGTCGTGGCAGGCGGTTTGCCCCTGGGAGAAGGAGGCTCGATCGCAGGAGGGAAACGGGAGGTCGCCTCCCTTGTAGGCGAGAGCAAGCGGAGGAGGAGGATGAAAGGGGGCCGGAGACTGGGAAGGAAGAGGGGCCCCAGAGACGCCGCCCTCCGCCGAGAAGGGGAGGAGAAGGTGGCCGAAGAGGGCGGCGGCGGCGGTGATGGCTAGCAGGCGGAAGAACATGGTGGTCGTCGACTTGAAGAACTTAAGTTGTGTGTGTGTGTGTGGGAGAGAAGTTGCTGCTGCTGATAAGCAGCTGTTGTTGTTGTTGTTGTAAGGAGAGAAGGAGAGGTTAGAAAAGAAGGGGGAAAACTCTTTAGATAAACAGAAAGAAAAGGGAAAGCACTCACTCACTCACTCAAGCTAGGGCGATAGCTGGTAGCGATGAGGGAAACTCAGTCGGAGAGTAGCACCAGAGTGCTAAAAAGCAGAAGTGCTGAAATAGTGAAGATTGAAGAGAGTTTGCAGGAAAAAAGTGCAAGTGAAACACGGTGGTGGTGGTGGTGGTGGTGATGGTGGTGATGGCACTGGTGGAGTTTGAAAAAGTTGTTGTCGCAATCTGAAGCGCTTGGCGAGCCGAAGAGAAATGGACAGAGCTGCTGGCGGCGCGGCCGTTTTATGATGACCTTCTCTCTCCCACTCTCTTTTTCTGGAGTCCTGGTGGTAGTAGTCTTCGAGCAGTCTGAGGTAGTGGCACTGAAACAAAGACAGGGTAGTAGTGGAGGGCAGAAGCATCAGAAGCACAGAAGAGAAGGCACTGAATTGTGTGTGGTCGACTGCTGAAGAGGGTGAGAAGGATCCGTGGTGGTGGTGGTGGTGGTAACTGTGAGGGTGATGAGTAACGGTGGCGGCGATGACGACGACGGCAAAGACACTGGCTGCTGCTGCTGCTGAAAGATGAACCTCCACCGAGGTGACCTCCTAGCTCCTGGCAGATGTTGTTGCTGCTGTCGCTGCTGCAGCCGATGATGCTGATGATGATTCATGCCTCATCTTTTGGGTGATTCATAGCTGCAGCTGAGTTGGCAACATTCGCTCTGCCTTGCTGTTGTTGCTCGAATTCCTCAGGAGAGAGAGAGAGAGAAAGAAAAAAAGAGAGAGAGATTCCCTGCCCTGACCAAGTGTTTCAAATTGTAAACTGTCATTCTACAGTTCTGGCTGCTGCTGCCTTTGCTGCCTCCTCCTATGTTACTCTTTCTGTCTTTGCATTCAACAGGTGTGTGCCTGTGCCAAACAGGTGGTTGCAGGCCTAACTCTGCTGAACTAGCTGACCGCAGTCTACTGGGCATTAGCTCAGTCAGAGCTAGCTCACTCACTCAGCAATGAGGATCAGCATGTTCATGTTGCACCCACTTCGAGATTGCATTCCTTTTGATCCCGCTTTTTGCTAGGTGTTCGCCCAGTGCCCCTCCGAATGCCAATCAGTTCAGCATTGGCAGCATCAGCAGGCAGCACACATCGTTCCTTCAGCAGTCCGCCAGACAGTCGCCACCAGGCGCCAATGTCTCGATTGCCGCCGCCTCTGCCTCTACCAAACACTACCGTTTTACTTGGCATGAGCTTTCCCTCTCTTTCTGTCCCTCTTCTTTGCTTCCCATCAGCAGCAGCAGCAGCAGCAGCAGCAGCAGCAGCAGCAGATTTCCCAAGTCAGTTAGTCAGCATCACCACCACCACCACCACGATTTGTTCACTATCCGCGACGTCGCTACTGAATCTCCTCTCTTTCCCTCTTTTCCCTCCCCTCGTTCAGCACACCTCGCCAGTACAGTGCCCCTTGCCAGTAGACTCACGGTGCTGTGTCTCGCCTAGCAAACATCTGGTGACGTGAAGAACAAGCGCACAGTGTGCGAGTGCCTGTCGCACGCGCGCGCCCGCAAACCAAGCCAAGCCAAGCCAAGCAGGACACAGGGTAATTAAAAAAAATTAATCGCCGAAGTATCTGCTGCTGCTGCTGCTGCTGCTGTTTCTGCCGCTTCTTCGGCTGTCGATTGACCGAAGTGGCAGGCAGGCAGGCAACAACAAGTGGCAGTGCTGGGTGGCGGCGGTGGCGGTTACGTAATCGCTGAAGTGGTGGCCACAGCTGTGGGTAATTAGTAGCCGCAGCTAAAAATAAACTCTGCGCGCTCCTCCTTACGAGGGCTAACGATGGCGGCCACTCGGGGCCACTGACGGAAAGTGCACTCGGCGCTTTGCAGGCAACCTTTTCGGTTTGTTTGTTTGTTTAGATGGTGGCACAGGGTGACACACACACACTCACACTCACATCTGTGTGTGATCACGGTGCCGACGGTGGTGGACTTGTGGCAGACGTGAGACACCTCTCTGATGAGGGCAAAGCAATGCCACTTGTTTTTTGCCGGATATTTTTTTTCATTCTAAGGCTCATGTTAGGCACTTTTTCTCTGATGACAAAAATGGCAGTTAGAAAAAGGTTGGCAAAGCAGAAATTCATATTTCGCGCCTTGCCGCGCTTATCAAGCAGAAAAGCGGAGTTATCTTTTAGCTGATAAGCACAGCATTTGTACAGCGTGACCAGTTCAAGTGTGTATAAAACGATAGTGCATCACTTCTAGTCTTCTCAGCTCACACTACAGCACTACTCACTCACTGAACTTGAGCTTGACAACAGCTTACGGCTAAAATTTTGACAAAAACACCGCAAAAATGCCTTCAAACTCAGCAGCAGCAACAACGGTTCAAAATGAGCCCATTCTAGTCAGCTACGTCTGGGTGGACGACGCCAACAAGAGGAACCTCCGCAGCACCACCAGGACTGTCCACTTTGCGCCCTCAACTCCTGAGCAGCTGCCTCTGGTGCGAGTTGATGCTCTTGAAAGTTCTGCTGCTGCTGCTGAATTTTACCTCCTTCCAGTGAAGCTTTACCGAGACCCGATTCGACAAGGGCCGAACCTTCTTGCCCTCTGTGAAACAGTGACCTCTGACCTTCAGCCGACGGCGGGAAACTCCCGTCGATCCTGCCTGCAGACAATGAAGGCGGCCGCCGCCGAGGCGCCCTGGTTCGGCATCGAGCAGGAGTACTTTATGATGGCCGCAAAGAGCGGGAAGATCCTCGGCTGGCCGGAAACGGGCAGAGGGGAGCCGGATCCCTTTGAGTCGCACTACTTTGCCGTGGGCAGAGATCGAGTGGTAGGACGGCAGTTGGCCAATCTTCACTATGCCGCCTGTCTGTATGCTGGCATTAAAATTGATGGGCTGAATTCGGAGGCCAGTCTTGGGCAGTGGGAGTACCAGGTACCAAAGAAAAAGAGGAGAATCCTTTTTAAAATCCTAAATTCTAACTCCTTTTAATCTCTCCGTTTAGATCGGCCCCTGCGAGGGCGTCACCATCGGCGACGACCTGGTGATGTCCCGCTATCTGCTGCACCGCCTCGCCGAGGACCTCGCCCTCTCGGTGACCTTTGAGCCTAAGCCAATTCCCGACGGCATGTTCGGCTCGGGCGCCCACACCAACTTCAGCACCGCCTCCATGCGAGCCGAAGGCGGCCTGGCGGCCATCTACGAGGCGCTGAAGAGACTAGAGGCTCGCCACCTGGAGCACATTAAAGTGTACGACCTTGATGGTGGGCGGGAGAACGCCCAGCGACTGGTGCCCGGCCCGGTCTCCGCCAGCTGGCAGACCTTCACCTGGGGCCTGGCAAACCGGGCGGCCAGTGTACGGGTTCCGGCGCAGACGGTCGCCGATGGGAAGGGCTACCTCGAGGACCGCCGCCCGGCGGCCAACATTGACCCGTACACGGTGGCCGAGGCCCTAGTGCGGACTGTGTGTTTGTAATTGTGTCGGTTTTAATTAATAAATAAAAAGATAGCCACTGCTTTTTGAGCAAACAAAATTGATACAGGTGTTGATGTTTTTAGTTTTCTTCCTCAGTTCATCAGCTATCTTTCTCTTGCTGTCATTGCTGCGGCACTGTGTAGAGATAGCAAAGAAGTAATATATTTTTATCTTTTGATTTACTAAACTGCCGACTTTGACTTTGACTCTGTTGAATCGTTTCTTATCATTACGTTTTCCTATTGCAGTGCTCTGTCACTCTCAACTTTCTGACTATAGTTACGCTGGGTTGACTGAAAGAAAGAGAGCAGACAACCGCTTTCGGCAGATCAGAGCAAAACAGCAGCGACAGCAACAGAAACAGCAAAACAGTAAAACAGTAAACTGAAGATGGCCTCATCAACTTTCAAACAGCAATCTCCATCTTCTCCATCTTCGGACAGTTGTACCATCTGCCCTAAAATGCAATCTTCTGAAAGTCAAAGTAACATTACGACCTCCTCCAAAGTGCTCCTCCTCACGTACATCTGGATCGATGACCGTAACAAGAGACGCCTTCGAAGTAGGACACAGACAGTGGACTTTGTTTCGATCAGCGGCCCTGAACAGCTGCCTCTGGTTCGAATTGAAGGTGGTGAAAGTGGTGAAAGTGGTGAATTTTACCTCTACCCAGTGAAGCTGTACCGAGACCCGATTCGACGCGATCCTCACCGCCTGGTACTTTGTGAAACAGTCACAGACATTGATCACCTTCAGCCGACACAGGGAAACTCCCGTCGATCCTGCCTGCAGACAATGAAGGCGGCCGCCGCCGAGGCGCCCTGGTTCGGCATCGAGCAGGAGTACTTTATGATGGACGCCACCTCTGGACGGGTAATCGGCTGGCCGGAGAAGTCGGGCATAGAGCCGAACCCGATTGCCGCCTACTCCTTCGCCGTCGGCCCGGACCGGATCGTCGGGCGGACACTGCCGAACCTCCACTACGCCGCTTGTCTCTACGCCGGCATTAAAATCGATGGGCTGAATGCTGAGGGCGTTCTTGGTCAGTGGGAGTACCAGGTGCCAAAACAAAAGAAAAGGAGAAACTCCTTCTTAGAAAGTCCTCCAACTCTAACTCCGTTTTTAATCTCTCTCCCCTAAATAGATCGGCCCCTGCGAGGGCGTCACCATCGGCGACGACCTGGTGATGTCCCGGTACCTGCTGCACCGCCTCGCCGAGGACCTCGCCCTCTCGGTGACCTTCGAGCCGATGCCCCTCCCAAACAGCCTCTTTGGCTCGGGAGCGCACACCAACTTCAGCACCGCTTCCACTCGAGCCGAGGGCGGCATGGAAGTTATCCTCAAGGCGCTGAAGAAGCTGGAGGCTCGCCATCAGGAGCACATTTCAGTGTACGATTTAGACGGCGGACGGGAGAATGAGCGCCGGCTGGTGGACGGCTACGTGACTGCTCACTTCAGTAAGTTCACCTACGGACTGGGAGTTCGCAATGTCAGCGTGAGGGTGCCGGCGCAGACGGTGGCAGATGGGCGAGGCTACCTGGAGGACCGTCGGCCGGCGGCCAACATGGACCCGTATGTAGTGGCCGAGGCCCTAGTGCGGACGGTTTGTCTGTAAAAAAGTGTAAAATGGACTTTTTAGCCCTAGAAAATGGTCCAATAAAAAAACTTTTGATTCAAATGAAGCTCTTTGATTGATTACAGTCAAATGTCTGCTCAAAATAATTGAAATAAAAACGTTTTGCTCTGCTGTCGTTGCTGCTGTTGAACTTTGGACTGGAAAAGGGGACAAAGTTATGCTATTTTTTGTTGCTTTTATCTTTTTCTGTGCTGGTTATCTATGCCAAGTTTTTAGCGCATTAGTGCAGCAATATTACATATGAACCATTTTGTGCTGGCGCTTTATCAGTCATTTCTTCGCCGCTGATAGTTTTAGCTTGCTTGCTTGGTTCTCTCCTTCACGCTTATCAACACTTTTGCACTGGTCCTTCTCTTGCACGCTGGTTACGTTAAGTTGCAGCGGTGGAGTAAAATTAACTCAATGATAGACTGACATTTGTGCCCGCTTTTTTATCTTCGTCTTTCCTTGCATTTGTCAAACAACAGAGCATTTGTCTAGAGCAAAGTACTTCTTCGCTTTATTTAATCAGCTTTGGGGTGACAAAGAGCATCGACAAAACATCGACAAAACATCTCGTACAAACTCGACTCAAACTGCCTAATTTTTTCCTTTCTAAAAAACTATGACTACTGTAAACAACCCTGAACGGGAGCTCCAAATTCTCTCCCGCTACTCTTCCCTTCTCTCGGAAGTTTCCCCGGTGAAGGCCACCTACCTCTGGCTGGATGGCTGCTACGGAATGCGCAGCAAGGTGAAGACGCTGTACAACGCCGTGAAAAGCCTTTCTGATGTGCCCGCCTGGATGTACGGCGTCGACTGGTACTACGGGCCGGCGATGAAGCTCGGCTGTGAGGCACGCCTACTTCCGGTCCGCCTCTACCCGGACCCCTTTGCCGGCGCCCATCACCGGCTGGTCCTCTGCCACAGCCTGAGCACGCTGGAGGAGTCCCTGGACGAGCCCATTGCCTGCAACACCCGAGCTCCGCTGCAGAAGGTTCTGAAGAAGGTCGAACCTAGCGATAAAGTTCAACTGACCATCAAGCAGGAGTACTACCTCTTTGAGGGAGCGAATCGACGACAGCCGCTCGGCTGGGCGGTGGACGGATATCCGGTTGCCACCAAGGACTACAGCTACGGCGTGGGCGCCAATGAGGTGGTGGGGCGGGAGTTGGCCGAGGCTCATCTGCAGGCCTGTCTAAAGGCGGGAGTTCACCTGAGCAGTCAGTCCGCTGGAGCGGTCCTCTCGTCGTGGACTTTTGAGGTACCTTTCTAGAACCTTTTTTGAGACCTTTTTTATTATCTAACTTTTGCCTCCTTCTCTCCTTAGATTGGCCCCTGCGACGCGACCACCGCCTGTGACGATCTCTGGATGGCCCGGTACCTTCTCCAGCGACTGGCGGAAATTTACTCCATTGTCGTCTCCTTTGATGGAGGTCACTTTCCCGGCACTGCAGATCGATCGGCGGTGGAGTTTAGCACCGGTGCGATGCGGGACGGAAGTTCTGGCAATGGTAAAGCCGCTGCTGAGGCCGCCTTTGCCAAGCTCAAAGAAGGTCATCAGGAGTTTGTGAGCAAGGCAACCCAGTTTGCCGGCTACCCCTATGACGTGGAACGTCGGCTGAACAAGGTGCCCGGGCCGGGTAGTAAGGCAAAGGAGGGGGAGGAAAAAGACTCATTTGATGTGGTCGTCAGAGAGGAGGTACCGGTTAACGGACAGAAAAGAGGAAGCTTTGTTTTGGTTGACCGACGAGTCCCTTCCAATCTGGATCCGTACGTCGTTGCCGAGCAGCTGATAAAAACTGCTCTTTTGTAATAAAAACTTACTTGTTTTGAATTTGATTGAAAAGAAACAATTTACAAAATTCAAAATAAAATCTCATTTTTACTCAAAAAGAAAAAACTCTAAAAACTACTACAAATTGTCAAAAAGATTAAAAAGTCTAGCTCTTAACTTTCAGGGGCTTTTTTGCGCTAATAATCGCCGAGTAGACGAATCGCTGGAGCTGTGCCTCCGGCTTCCAGCTCTCAATCAGCTGGTCACTCCCCTCCTTCTTACTGATGGTCACCTCAACGAAGCCAATCTCCTCAAAGTAGCCCTCCAACTCAGAGACGACCGAGGCGCCGGAAATGCAGCCGGCGTACATTGCCAAACTGGAGCGCACCTCCTTCGGAAGCTCCCCCGTGGTGGTGACAATGTCGGAGATGACCACCTGTCCACCGGGCTTCAGCACTCGAAACACCTCCTCCAGAACCGCCCTCTTCTGGGGGCTGAGATTGAGGACGCAGTTGGAGATGACCAGATCGACAGTTCCATCCGCCACTGGCAGGTGCTCAATCTCCCCCAAGCGGAAGCTGACATTGCCAAAGCCGCCTTTGACCGCCTTTTCCCGCGCCTTTGAGACCATTTCCGGCGTCATGTCCACTCCGATCACCCGCCCGTTTGGGCCCACCTTTCGAGCGGCGATGAAGGCGTCAAATCCGGCGCCCGAGCCGAGGTCCAGAACAGTGTCGCCCGGTTTAATTGAAGTGAAAGCGAGCGGATTTCCGCAGCCAAGTCCGAGGTTGGCGCCATCGGGCACGGCGGCCAGCTCTTCAGGGCTGTAGCCGAGAACGGCGGCGTACGACTCGCTGGTGTTGGCGCCAAAGCAGGAGCCACCTGAGGCGGATTTGTCGCAACAGCTTTTTGAAGTTTGCTTCACCTCCTCTGACACTATTCCGCTGTAGTGCTCGCGGACTGACTGTCGAATCTGGTCATCATCGGTTGTTGAGGTGGTAGTAGAAGGCGATGATTTGGTGTTGCAGCAATTTCCAGTGGGCTGTTTGGAGCACATTTTCGTTTCTAGTTGAAATGAACAATAAAAGTTAGTTTTTAATTGAAATACTAGCTAGAAGTTTAATTTAGTTGTGCTTAGTTGTGTGTTGCCTGGTGATGACCTGAAATGTCAAATACGTCAAATACAACAAAAAAAAGTTAAACTGACTGGAAAAGTAGCAGTAACTTAATTGCCTCATTGATGTAATAAATTGAGATAAAAGTTCATTGAATTTGATCATTGGGTTTTAATTGGTCTTAACATTCAAACAAACAAAAGTTATCAAGTTTTTTCAACAAACCTTTTTTGTTTACTGTCCTTTTCAAAAAATCAATCACAAGCAAGCTGTCAACTGCTGTTGTTCCTCAAGTTCACTTTGAGCACTGATGGCGATCATGTAGAAGAGCGTCAAGTGGTATCTTTTTTTTCAAATGCCAGCACACAGTAGTGGTAGTAGTAGCAGTGGTGGTGGCACAATGTCACAACTGATGATGATAATCTTCTGCAGATAATTAAACTTGATGATAAAATGGAATGGCGACACTTTAGACACAGCAGCAGCAGCAGCAGCAGCAGTCTTCCGATCGACTTTCCACCGTACACACTTTTTTAGCAGCGCTCAACTGATTGTTCAATGAAAACGGATGTAACTGATACAAGACAAGAAAAGGGCAGCAAAAATGACGGCGGCGAAAAATCCCGTAACCCTCAACATCATCATCATCAGCTAAACAAATCTCAATGACTGCGAGGATTGTACACTTGACACTACTTGATCGTACAATGAGTGTCCACAATCAGTGTTATATGTGGTTGGTTGTTAGTTGGCGCAGTGCGTTCCCAAAGAGTCGACCACTTAATTGATTGCAGTTATTTTCTTCTTTTTGCAACAGTAATGAACGTACATGCAAGTTTAATAGTACTTAAACATTTCTGCTCAAAAACAACTACTACCATTTCTATCACTCAAAAAAAATTTTAAAACCAAAAAACACTAATTTTGTTTAACAGTATTTTAGCAAAATGAAGCTCACTACGCATTTTTCAATGATAGTTTTTGCAATAAACTGCATTACAATTTTAAATGCTGAAAAAAGCTCTAAACCACTGGCCAGCTGCATTACCACAAATGAAGAAATAATAAGCTGTCCAAGTACTGCTAACCAACGAAACTTACTCGCCAACTCAACCCTATCAGCCTACGCCCACTTCCACAACCGCATCAATGAAACCGGGTGGGCGGAACTGGAGGTGACTACATCACCTAAGGTGGCCGATGATCAGCAGCAGGCCTACTATGCCGGCTTCCTCGAGGGCTTCCTCACTGCCCAGCTGATTACCCCGGCCTTCGCAAATATGCTTCCGCCAAAGAGGGCCGCCGGGTACTGCGAGCAGCTGGGAGAACTTCTGGAGCAGACACTGAACTCCACAGTGGAAAAGGTGCTCAAAAACCAGGGTGATCCTTACTGGCAGCAGGTTGGACTTACCTTAAATCAGCTGGCAGGACTGGAAGACGGCTATCAGTATTCGATTTTCAAAGGAGGAAACTCTGAAATGGAGAAGAAGTATCGTTTGTCAAAGGTACGTTCAGAAAAATGGATTTTGTACAAAAAAACTTAACTTTTTTCTTTTTAGCCGCACATGAACATCCGCCCCTGTGGACTGCTCCTACTGAATCTTCGCACCGAGCTAGGCGACCTCCAATCGATCCTCAACCAAACTCTGCTGGAAAAGAAGGTCGACCACTGTTCGGCCCTGATCAAGATCACCCCCAGCGGAGAGGTGCTCACCGCGCACAACTCCTGGACCTCCTACACTTGGATGCTTCGAGTGTTGAAGAAGTACAGCCTAAACTTCCGCTCCAGTCACTCCGCCGAGGTGGCCTTCTCCTCCTACCCGGGCGTCATCTTCAGCATCGACGACTTCTACATCACCAGCGCCCGGCTGGTGATCCTCGAGACGTCCATTGCCAACTTCAACGCCGCCCTCTGGGCGGACGTCAAGCTGGGCCACTTTACCTTTGAGTTCATCCGCAACTCGGTGGCCAACCGACTGGCCGTCAACGGAAGTCACTGGGCGGAGGTGTTCAGTCAGGAGAACGGCGGCACGTACAATAACCAATTTATGATTGTGGACTACAAGAAGGCGGCCACCAAATCGAGCGGACTGCTGACCGTCCTCGAGCAGCTTCCGGGGATGATCGCCTACTCCGATCGAACGGCGGCCCTCCTGAAGACCTCCTATCACGCCTCGTACAACGTTCCCATGTACGAGGTGATCTACTCGGCGAGTGGCTACGAGGAGATGGCCGCCCGCTACGGCGACTTCTTCAGCTACCAGAAGACGGCTCGGGCGAGGATCTTCGCCCGTGACCAGGCTCGGGTGACCAATCTGACGTCGCTCTATCGACTGATGCGCTACAATGACATGTTCCACGATCCGCTTTCCCGGTGTGAGCAATGTACCCCGAAGTGGGAGGGAAAGTACGCCATTGCGGCGAGGGCCGATCTGAATGACCCCAACGGCAGCTATCCGATTCCCTTCATCGGCTTCCAGGATGAGGGGGCGATTGACGCGAAGATGACCAGCGGGAAACTTGTGGACAATAATCTGCAGATGGTCGCCGTCAGTGGACCGACCGGCGAGCAGGTGCCCGCCTTTAGCTGGGCAACTACGAAGCTGAGAAATGCACCTCACGTCGACCAGCCAGCAGGAGAGTGGCGCTTCAAGCCGGTGAAGACGGTCTGGGGTGGTAGTGATGAAGGGAAGATGGTGGGCTTTCCCGAGTTTGGCTTTGATGAGTGATATTTTGGTGATATGTGTTCAACCAAAACAAATGAAACACAGCTGAGCGAAATGTGTGGCGGGAAATAAACAAAAGGCGCGTTTTGAATTTTGGAGCACAGTTTTTGTGAACGGCTGTCCTTTGTTTTGAGCTTTCCCTCATTCTTTTGCATCATTTTTGTTGCATCCCTTTTTCGGATTCTGTTTTCGGATTTGTAATTCGCCAATCATGGATGAGTTTTTATTTTTGTTCAACGATCAAGGTGATCAAAGCGGGAAAAAGGACAACAACAGCAGCATCAACCGGAAATGTATCATCCAGCTCGAACCAGCTCCGCTCAACAGCTTTCAACTAGTGGAGACGATCAACGGCCTCTGTGAGCTGCATTGTCGCCTGGAAGGCCTGCTGCTATCTTCGGCAAAAAATGGACCCTCTGTTCCGGAACTTCTGCCCACTTTGGCGGCCTTTGAAGCGGCCACAAAGGCCTTGCCCGCGGAGTTGCCCGATCTGGTGGCGCATTGGGCGGCGAAGCGAACCGAGGCGCTGGCCAAGTACTCCGAGCTGGTGAAGAAGCTGGTGGCCGCCTCTCAGCTAGGCGATCCTGGCCTGTTTGGCGTGATGCAACCGGAAAAGCTGAAGATTCCCGAAAAGATGGAGCCTTTTATGGTCTTTCCTGAGGAGGAGGAGGAGGAGAAGACTAAAAAGAAGTGCTCCAAAGAGCCGAAGCCACTGTACGCCTACTGCGATCAACTTGAGGAGCTGTTTAGTTGCAATACTGAAAATTCTGCTTTGTTTTCGAATACAGAAAACTGAGTGCAGTGTTTTTTTCTTTTGTTTAACTGTCGTCAACTTTTTCATCAAAAAGTACACCATCATCAACGTAAGTTACCCTACGTTTTTATTCTTTATTACTATTCTTCAACTTTTAAGTTACTTCTCAGTACATTTCCTATTTGCTAATGGCGTTTAGATAACAGCAGCCACGAATAATGAGGCAAAAGAATTTCTCTACCACAAAAAAGTACATTTCCCAACATAAAAACTCTAAGGTGTATTGATTTTTTTTCTAATGTAAAAAATGCTAATTAGCAGGCAAAATGTCCATTATTCACCATCAAGGTTAGGTTTTCCGGTTACATTTGGTACTTTATTAATTTACAAAATTCAACCAAACCAAAAACTATAAATTCAAAAGAACTTTTTTGCCTGTGTGAGCACTACTTAGTCGAGTAGAAGGAGTCAGCAAGCAACAAGATGTACCGTCCACTCTTCTCCTTCCGCCATGTCATCTACGAGATGAGCAAGGAACTCTTTGACGCGAATAAAAAGATGAGCGCCGGCCTTCAGCAGCTGTTCAACCTCCTCTACGGCATCGGCTGCGTTCACCTGCTGTACATTACGGCGGTCCTGTACGATGAATCGATTGGGGAGCTGTACGACTTTCACCGACATGACATGCTCCTGGGCGTCATCTACCACTTTCGAGCGGAGCTCGAGTACACGACCATGTAAATTGAACCGCATAAAACCGGAAAGTAGTACCAGAAGATCAGAGTCGAGGCGAGACACCGATTCAGGTGCACTAGGTCTACCAACAGTCGACTGTGCTCCACGCTGAAGGTGGCCGTCCAGGTGTGGGCGATTACCGCTGAAAGGTACTCCCGGGAGATGGACCCAGATCGCCACCTCTGAAGAAGGGCTCGACTGGTGAGCAGCACCGCAAAGCGGGTCACCTCGCGGGCGTGCCGGAAGAGGGTGAAGCAGAAGAGAGTCAAAGCTTTCAGGGCGAAGATCACCTTGATGAGAACGTGGTAGAGGGTGGCCAGGACGAGGAAGCCATCAAGGAGAAAGTGCCACTGCCACTGATAGGGATGGGACAGAAGGCGGCCGGAAAAGTGCCTTGCCACCGTCTGGTAAATCATCAAAAGGTAGACCCCAAAGAGGAGCACCGTCTGAATGGGCACGAGAAAGGCGGTCCGCTCGATTAGCCCACCAAGCAGTGCCAGGTGGCTGCGGGTTTGAGGGGAGAGGGAGCGGAAGTGACGAAGCGGGGGACGTCGCCGGAAGTCCAGCACTGCTCGACCACGAGCCAGTTTGTAGAGGCGACGGGCTAGGAGAAGAGCTGAAGAGGTAGCTTCATTAAAAGCGGATAATGAGTAGAGGCTGGAGAGAGAGGCTCGGTTCAGTTTGCGCCTGTTTAGCAGCTGCTCTAGAGACACTGAAAACGGAAAAAATAAAATAGTGATCAAATTTTTTTCCAAACATTTTCTTTAGCCTTCAAACCTTGATTGATCACCAGAAGGTCAACCAAAATGATGGCCACCTTCTGGTGGGCCTTCACGCAGAGGAGGTAGTCGTAAGCGATGCACAGGCCGATGAAGGGCACCAGACAGAGGCCAATGAGGTGGTGGGTAGTGACAGAGTCGAGGACTTCAGTCGCCAGGTCGTACCTCGTGTACTGCTCTCTGAGGACGCTGTACAGCGTCAGTCGAAGGGCGCCCATTGTTAGGTAGGCGTAGTAGGCTAGTCGAAGGGGGCGTAGCCTCCCTTTCAACGGTTTGTGGACGTTGCTGGCGTACTGGCGTGCCTGGTCGGCAGAGGGCGTGTAGAAGAAGTTGGTCACTAGGAGGTACAGCGAGAGGACGTCTTCGAGTAGCATTCTGAGGTAGTACTGTTTGGTGGGTGTGTTTATTGGGGAAAAGCCGGTAAACGGTTGTTTTTGCATAAAATATTTTTGGCTTTATTTTGGTTGGTGTACACTGTACAGTTTGTAAAAAAACTAGTGACTGCTGCTGCTGCTGCCAGCAACTTTAGTTTAAAGCGGAAACTTTAAAAAAAATTAAAATTGCATTGCACAAATTTCAGTTTGTGCGTTTTGTTAGTGTTTTCCAAGACTTGGTGCACTCCCAGGCCGTTTTCGGCAAAATGACTAACTTTTTAAGTTTTAAACAATACCAAGAACTCATTAATAATGACTTTTTAAATATTTCAAACATGGTAATTTGTTTTTGCAAAACAAGAATGTACAATTTCAATTTTTTTAATGAAAATAAAAACAATATAAGGGAGTTTGTAAGTAGTGGTTCTGCAGAACACTATTGAGCGCTTTATTATTAGTTAGTTTAAATAGTGGGTTTCAATTTGAAAGATACACTGGGATAACAGGGAAGTTATATATTGCTGTCAAAAGTAGTAGTTAGTTGAGAAAGACGACATAGTTATTGTTTGTACCAGTTCAGGTCAACTTTTGCCCAGATAGGAATCAACTCCTTCAAATTAACGGCGTTTGCCCTAGAATAAAAAACAGCAATGAAAAGGTTTTCAAAAACACCCAAAAAATACAAAGCACACATACCCAGCAGCAACGCCTTCGGTAGCCCCAACCGCCTTGAAAAAAGGATAAAAACGTTAGATTACATTTGAAAACCCAAATCATCATCATTATCATCATCATCATCTTTTCTCTTACCTCCGTAGCCCCATCTAAAATTTTGAAAAAAATGTAAGTAAAAATCTTTTAATTGAATACAAAACAATTAAGCTTACCTTCGTCGATATCCCCAGCCACCGCCGTAGCCCCCGTAGCCGCCGCCCCAGCGTCGGTAGCCCCAGGCTTCTACCAGAATGGTGCTCCGGTAGCCAATGTTGGTCGTTTCCGGTTGAAGGTCTGAGCCCATTTCGCCACCTTCCGGTTCATCGTAGGCCTCTAAGGCACCAGACTCTTCAGAGACAAGATTTGAGGAAATGGAGTTGGGATCCTTGGCGCCACGCCCACTAATAACTCCGGGACCCTTTACCCGACTGAACTCCGGGTACTCGGTGGTGATGAGGAGAAAGGCAAAGGCGAGCAGGAGGCACATGCGAGTGCCACTGGGAAGATGCATTTTGTTTGCTTGCTTGCGTGTTTGTTGACAATTGTTGACTGTTTGCTGTTTGAGCTGTTGTGAAATGTTTTGTTCAGCTTTGATGATCGCCTCACTGGCAAACTGACCAGTTTATATAGTGAGTTTTTTTCAGCTGTGATCACCTGCTGCTGTTTCTTTTACAAAGGAAAAAAATTGGGCAAAACCAGAGTAACATTTGATCTCATCTTTCAGCGCATGATTTTGCACGTATGAGATGTTTGCCATTGTCCGGTTTGCTCGTTTATTACCTTTATTTTACTTTTTCATTTTTTGCCTCTTTTAATCGGCATTGATGGTCACTCAACTTGAGTAAAAGTGGTAGCCAAAAGAAGGTGCTCACCATTTCACCTTTTGCCACCTGAGCATTTCTTCTTTTCACCTGGGTTTTCCAAACTTCTTCTTCTTCAAGAGTTTAAGTCGATTTTTCTTTGTTCAAAAAAGTCACCAGTTTAGATCACATGTTTAAAAACTTTTGCTGATGTCATTGACGTCAGCATTTCTCAAAAAATACAGGTATTGGTTCTCCTCCTCTCCTAAAGTGAAGCAAAGATATTAATAGAAAAAAAACACTAAATGGGCAAACTTTACTCTTCACTGCCATTGTCTGACCACTTTCTATTGACAGGAGAAAGAAAGATGAGTGAGTGAGTGAATGAGTGAATGAGTGGCCATTGTACTTTTCTCTGCTGTCAAGTCTCAAGGTCAGCACTGCTGAGCATTTTCCAATCACCAGCGAAGTGGTCAGTGACTCACAAAAAAAGCAGACAGAAAAGTGTGTGGTGATTGGAAAGTACGAAAAATGCAAGATTTCAGTTGAAAAAGAGGGGAATTGGAACTGGTTTGCACTAAATCCGACCAGAATCAGTAATTGCCCCATTGTGGTAAGTTGGATAATTTGTCTTCTCTCTCTCTTTAACGTCATTTTTCCCGTCAAAAAGTACATTATCAATTTATTTTTAAATTTTCAAAAAAAATCAAATTAAAAATCATACTTTTTTCATACTAAAAATGATTCACACGCCTAATTGCTGTTTCCTGCTGTACAGCAGTAGTTGTACAGCAGCAATATATTGGAAAACACTAGCAACTATCAGTGGCAGGGCAATCAGCTAGGCAAAGAACTAATGCTCGGCATAGCTAAAATTAGTCTGCAAACTCACTGCCATCAGCGGCCAACTGGATGCTGCATTCGGGCAAATGTTGTTCAAAATGACCAACTGTTGACAGTTGTCAAGCAAACAGAACACAAGACGAGTGCATTAATCAACAACATTAAACACCGCGTTTTCACAACGTTAGATGTCCTTGTTAGTGCAAAATAAAGTTGGAGGGTCGTTGGTATAAAAACAGGGCAGTAGTAAATTAGTGAACAAACCACAAAAATCAACAACTGAAAAGCATTTTCAAGAAAAGCAAAAAATGACATCAACAACCAACAACGGCAATAAGTACGATTTTACAGGCAAAGTGGCCCTCATCACCGGCTCCTCTTCGGGCATCGGGGCGGCCATTGCCATTCAATTTGCCCAATTTGGCGCTCAGTTGGTTCTCACGGGCACCAACTCGGCCGCCCTAGAAGAGGTGGCCGCCCAGATTCGTCAAACATTGCCAAACCAAGAACCGCTGATCGTCGTAGGGAACCTTCTTGAGGAAGGTTTTCCTTCCAAGCTGCTTCAGCAGACGGTGACTCACTTTGGCCGGTTAGATGTGCTGGTCAATAACGCCGGAGCCGGAAGTCCAAAGGGCACCCTCAAAGACCCCGAGCTGCTGGCAGAGTTTGACCGCCTCTTCCGACTGAATGTACGAGTTCCGGTGGAGCTGACCCAGCTGGCAGTGCCGCACCTGGAGGCGACCAAGGGCAGCGTCCTGAACATCAGCAGCGGCACCAGCCTACGCCCCTATTTTCTGGTGTACAGCAGCTCGAAGGCGGCGTTGAACATGGTGACGCAGTGCTCCGCCCTGGAGCTAGGGCCCAAGGGAATTAGGGTGAATGCTATCGTGTAAGTAGGGATGATGATGAAAAAATTTTTTGAGAGTAAAATCTAAAATTTTTGTTTTTAGACCGGGCCCCGTGCACACCTCCATCTTCCAGACGATGGGACTTAGCCAGGAGGTGGGAGAGGAGTTCTTCAGGCGGGCGACCGAGCTGTCGCTGATGGGCCGCCTGGGTCAGCCGGAGGACATCGCCCACCTCGCCTCCTTTCTGGTGTCGGATGACGCGCGGAACATCACCGGCTCGCTGCTCGTCTCCGACTCGGGCACCTTCATTAAGTCGCCCGACAATCGGGGAATTGTCAATAAAATGCAGCAGGAGTAGAGAAACTTTTTTCTTCTTTTCCGAAGTTTTACAAAACAAACCAACAAAAAACACTTTTTGTTATATTCAAATAAATTTATCTTTAATGCTTTCAGGACGATGAAGCTACAAAGCTATAAAAAGTAATGATTTTTCCCAATCATTATCTAAAACCTATCTTTAAAACCAATTGTGGACATTGTGGCCTGAAAATTGATTATGAAAGTGAAGCACTGGAAGCGAGTTCGTAGTTGATGAATCGTTTCAGCCGTCTGGCGTAGCTCTGAAAGGTGTACAGGTCATCGTGGCCAGCGCCCTCAATCCACAGCGGAGTGACCGCACGGCCGCCGGCCAGTTCGTGCAGCTGTTTGCCGTGGGCAATGGGCACCACCTGGTCCTCGGTGCCGTGCATCACCAGCACCGGACAGAGCGCCTTCGAGATCATCGTCACACTGCAACAAACAAACACAAAAGAACATTTAGCATTAGCAAACAACAAAACTAAAACCAAAACTAGTGCTTACTTTTGAAACAAGTCGCCAAGGCGGCTGCTCTCTTCAGAGCTGGCCATCTTTGGAAAGAAGAGCTTGGCGGCGGAGAGGAAGGGCGAGTGGAGGATGAGCCCGGCGACGGTGGGGAACTT
>JAALOO010001144.1_pt1 | contig 19582 bp, 10 predicted proteins | sample 7257641 | NCBI WGS metagenome assembly JAALOO01 (sample SAMN14085613, study PRJNA598686) | mite metagenome | biome: ENVO:01001000; feature: ENVO:01001002; material: ENVO:01001226; isolation source: single female mite from University of Michigan culture on fish food culture... ...
TAGGAATAATACGAGAGCCAATAAAATAAAAAATTCGACTCACTCTTGCCTTAAACCATTTTGAACATAAACACAAATACCAGTTTTGACCTCACTAGACATTGAGCAAAACAAATTGTTTCAATTAATTAAAATGTACGCGTTTGATTATAGCTTTTGTAAATGGTAAAATTTGATTTAAAAATAAATCCAACTTACTGTCTCTCTGATAATATTCCAATAACTGGCGGCAATGGCAGTTCCATTTAGATTGCTGGTGCCCATTAAAAGGCGATAACGGTGTTGTGGCTACCGCAAACTTTCAGTCTATTTGGACATCAAACAGCAACAGGGATGGGCGCAAAGATGATGGTACTAGGGTGGCTGACTAAAACACTACAGAACATTAACTAGATTTTGAAAATAAATGGCTTTAATTTACCTTTATTTTTACCAAAATGTAAATATATTCTGTGAGATAAAAGTAAAAAAACTAAAATGCAAAAAAGATTGATTTATGGTTTTACGAATCGGAACTGAACAGTGGTTAATCGACTTGTAGTATTTGTTAATTGAACCGACCACTTTCCACTTAACAAATTGTCCAGTTGCTCTTCCCTCTCAAATGGTCAATGATGCATTGATGCTAATGATGACTACAATCAAACGATTATGTAATGAAATGCAATTCGAATAGGCCTGAATGAGCTAATGGTCTAAAATTAGTGCCCCCTGTGCTACACAGCCAGGCGATTGTCCTTTGAACGCATCATTTCTCACAATGCCACCATTAGCAGTGTGTTTTGAGTTCCAGCGTTTGTGTTTGCGGCCCGTAAAAGGACCGAGATGAGAGCAGCGTTTTACCGCCACTGATTAATAGCGCACATTCGATTGTGTTCATTTTAATCAATCGTCAGACATTATGCAAACGGAGGTGCAGACAAAAACGGAGAAAGTGCCAAGTGACGCTTGAAGATGGAAATTGCATGGCCCTTTGCAGATACTATTGGCGACACTGCTGTTTGTGCAATTTTTTTGTCTGTTCCTTTTCCTTCTTCACAATACTTAGTAAAGCATCTTTCTTCTGGCAATAAAACCATTAAAAAGTGTCAATGATAGGAAATGTACTAGAAAACACCTTTGTGAATAGACAAGAAACTGTGTATACTACTTGCCCTTTAACTTGCAATTCTTTTGAGTGCGAAGGCCAAATTGGACTCATCTGAAGTGTAGATGTTTTCTAGATTGATGTAATTACCTTACTTCCTTATACAGAACTGCTTTCTATTGCATTGACGGTCAAATTATAGATGAAGTAGGTATGCTAACTCAACATTGTCGGCTTGTCACCTTGATACTTTTCAACATCAGTTGGTGGTGCCGGTTTTTTTCAAAGCTAGGTTTTAAAACTCCACAACAATCGAAAGTGATTTCTAATAAAAGATTTGGTGTTCACTCCTAACAAGTTTTCTTGTCACTTGGTCAGCAGTAGCTTTTGGTTCAATTCCTCTATTTTACAGTTGACTGATCGCTAGCAACCAGTCAGCCGGACAGTATAAGTGGCACTCAGAAAAGCGTAACCATGACGTACTTTGCTATTTTTCTTCATCTTCTTCCTTCTCCTCCTCCTTCTGCTCGACCTCCTGCCCCTCTCCATTCGCAATGTCGGTAAATGGGTTGAGGGCAAAGGGTCTCTAGAAGGTGTAATTCAATTTGTCGAGTCAATTACTTGGCGCGTGAAATAACCCAACTCAGTGCGGGAAATGTCCCGGTAGTTTTTTTGGCCTGAAGCAGTATACCCTCCATTATGTTGCCAGGTAATGGCTTAAGGACGCCATTTGCATAGAAAGGACAGTGTCCAGTGGTTGCTGCCATTGCCAGCAGTGGAACTCCTTCAATGACCATTGTCCCTAATGACACATCTTTTTCACTGGCTTTCAGTCACTCAGACACCTTGTACACGGACAGTTTGGAAACCCTCCAGTCGACACACCACTGGCACAGAGTCGTTCTCGGTTTGGTTGAAGAAACCACCGGTTAATGGCAAAGGTAGATCGTGCTAATGATCAGCCCCTGAACTGTTGGCGCTTTGCTAGGAAGTGAAACGCTCACTAGAGACGCCAACAGTAGAGAAGAAACTTCCTCGTGAGGCATTGCCTAACACACACACACACTATTATTAATAGTATTAGTAGCGAGTGAACCTGTCTTTCGAGCAGTCTGAGCTCCCTTGGCAGTTGTCCAATGCATTAACCCTTCAGTGCTCTTTAGTCTTCAGTCGCCTAGATAGCAGACATTGTCATAATGACCTGTAGGCCTGTAATCATGATTGAATCATTAAAATGCAGTAGCCAGCACTTGAGTGTGTTTGTAGCGGGTGAAGGACAGCGACTAAGCATCTGGTGGGCAGTTGTTCTTTTTGGCCAGTACAACGCGTACAGCGTAACAAACTCAACGGTTTTCTTTAACTGCTTGCAAGAATATAGTCAGACTTGCACCAAACATATCCATTGCCAGAAGCACAAACAACCGGTCCATCGGTTACACCAGCTGCCTCCACCATTATGGACTGTAGATGCTAAGACAAGTTAATTGGATTCTATCACACTAAACATAACGGTCGTCTAATTAAATAAGACATAACGATGAGCAGATTTATGAGATTGGTATAAGAAAACCGGTAACGGAGCCAATATTAATAGCAACATTATTCAAATGCTCAAAGGGTTGATTTAATTTAATTGCACACTACAAAGGTGTCAGTACCCTCAGCTCAATGACTGCTGACTTTTGTGTTAGAGAGTGGTCACAGGAAATGCCAATTAAGGCATTGGCTCGATTTGTATTCAGCATTTTTATCAGTTTAATAAATAATTTTAAAAATCATGGCATTTTGTGTATCTTTCAAATTTGTATACAATTTTGAAACTTTTTTTGTTTTTGTGAATCAAAATGTAACTTAAATCTGGTTTTAGTATTATTTTAATTGTGGTAACTGATTTTTTATTTTATTTACTTTTTAAAAAAAATGGTTTTCAAGTTTTTCTTAATAAATGTTTTGACAAAAAATGTTAAAACACTTGTTGACTTTAAGAAAAAGGTTTTGCTGCTATCCATTTATGTATGTAAATAAAAAAATTTTTTGTTAAAAGACAGCAGTATTGCAAAATCTACAAAAGTTATTAATGCAAACGGGCATTTGCAATTGATGAATTATTGAGGCCATCTTACAGATGGTTTGGTACTGGACAAAAAGAAAGAAGAACCCTTCCCGTTTGGCGGCAATTTTGCCCGAAAATGGTGTGCAAACTAAAAAAAGTAGTAGTAAACAAACAAAGAAAAAACCAATTTGCGCCAGTTGGCACAGATTGGCTGGGAGTCATGAAGCCATTAACGTTGCTGGCGGTGATTGCGTTATGACTGGACGATCGACCTACTCCTTACCCTCGCTAGTAATGAATCGTTTGGTAATGGTAATGACTGCACATACAAACATCGGGCGTCGTTCAACGTTCAGGCGATGAGAAACGGTCTGTTTCGAGGAAAAGCCGGCTGTTGTCGGGTACGTTCAGCGAAAAATGAGTTCTTGTATGTGTCCTCTGCGAGACTAGACGTATATTACATAACTTGTCTACTCAAAAAGGACTTGTGCAAATATATCACTACTGAGATCAAAGCACTGTCACCATCTGCTGCACCACAATATGCGTTAATAGCCCATACTGCCATTCGGGAAGTCACTGTAGAATCCAAACAGCAAAAGCAGCCAAAATGCCGGCTTCTTTTGGAGAATGCCGACAAACTAAGTGGCGCTAATCGAACAGGCTTTTCTTTAATATTTCTAAACAGTATTTTTAGCATCAACACAATTAGACGAGTAGACGCAATAAGTAATGGGCCAATCAATGGGATCGATCGAAGCGGACGTATTATCTCTAGCAGCAAATCGAACGTCATCGTTTCGATTGGTGCTGCAGCAATTGGCACCTGTCAAGGACGGCTAATACAATCACTGCGACGGCAGATTCAGGTGACGGGCCACTGTCAGCGGTAATTGGAGCCCTTCAGCGCATCACGGAACGATGACACCGTCAAACAGCAAATCTGAAGAAAGCAGGTAGTAAAGGAAGAAGCGCTTAGACACAACAACTCAATTTGCCTGCAACAAGTGGTAGAGACAGCGGCTATGTAAAAAAATTCGATTTCATCAAACTAACTCGATTAAGAAAAGTGTGTCCGGCATTGCTTCAATGTCATGACGGCCATTGTCATTGCCACCGTATATTTGTGTGTGCTCCCTGTTGGATCACTATAAATAGACCTTAAATCAAATTAAGTTTAAAGAAGAGTAAGGGGGAGAGTGCACTAAGGACACTAAAAGTAAGAGAAAGATATCATTGTTTTTTGGGATTTAGCATTTAACGGTTAGTTTTTGGCAAGATAAAAACGGACACTCATGCACTCAATCGTTTCAAATGAAGTGAAAAATGAACTACATAAAAGTGCTTCGAAAGGCGTCTTCTAAGGTGCAGATGACAACTGCTCACTGTGACAGTGACGGACACGCTCACTCATACGGTAGCCCACTGTGCAGAGGAAGCCATCCAATAAGCGATCATGTCGGCGTCGATGACTGGGGAGAGTCATTTCAGACAGTGTGTAGTTGATGGAATGCACAACAGACATGGGGTAAGCACTCTTCACCTCGACTACCCGCTTTCTAGAGCTGCTTACCACCCGCTAAGTGACCTTCACTTCGGCACTCTACCAAACGCCTAAAAATGGAACTGTTTTCTCCCAAATGCCACACCGATAATTAATCGTGTTTAATTGAGGTCTAATTAAGCTGATCGGGATAACTGCTTAAGAGTAATGATCTAACAACATCAAGAACATTGAGTCACGCAATTAGTAACAAAAAAACTAGTGTGGGTAAGTCTCGCAGATAGCGAATGTTGATGTGGAAGCATCACACAGGTTGCACTGGCGGAAAAATTTACAATAAAAATAAAATTAGTGAAAACCAGAACTCTGTGATTATACCGCTCAAAAACAATCTAAAAAACCTTGTAAAACATTTTAACAATGTCACTTTTTTGTTTTTGATTAATGTTTTTTTTGTGCTTTTGTGCTTTACAAACTCACTGTGGACAGATAGTATCTCGCCAATAGTGCTCCCATTTTGGTAAACTGTGTTTTACAGTGGAAGGCTTATTTGTTTGCGCCACAAAAAAAGATTGTTTGCACTTCTGATAAAAATGCCATCGTCTTCAAATAAGAATTGTTGATGAGCATTTTTGATGCGGACAGGGCAATTGTCTGAGAAAAGCATTTCAATGACTTACTTTACTGGTTGATTCTGGGTGCGTGTTTTCTTTGCTCTGATTATGTGTTCACTGGTAGCAGTGCTTACTAGGACACTTCACTTTTGACCCCCTCTTCAAAGTAAAGTGCATTCAATTGCTTCCAGTGCAATAATAAAATTGTTTTCTTTGTTCTTCAGTGGGCATTTAGAGAAGCGTGGCACCATTTCGGTCATGATTACCACTGTAACATGGCGGTACTTGTGCGCATCATTACATCGACTAGTTCATCGTTTGTTTGTTCTTGCTGCTTCTCTGGAAAAACCTAATGAAAATGCTAAGTTGATTGAGTTGGAAGAGTATAACCAACAAGAAAGAGCAATTAAAGCGACCACCAGCACACAGCTAACAAAGGTCGTGGCCGGTGAGTACAAAAGTCGGTGAGTGAAATGGTTGAATATCTAGCATCTTGAAGATAGTCTCTCGGCTTAGTCACCGGAAAGGCCATTCTGCTTAAAGCGGTGGTTGTGGATAAACTTGACCTTGAAGGAAAGTATAAATATAGCTGTCGTAGTTTACTATCAATTATGTACGTGCCGCATGCCTCTTCTGAAGAGCTTCTTCGTGTCTAGCACAGACGATGCAGACCAATTTTTTTCATTTGCCGTAAAAAACGGCATCTTTGCGTTTTTTATTTAGTAGTTATAACATTTGCTAGCAAAAGCTCGCAGTCTGCTCTGACAAGGCCAAGAAGTAGTGTCCGTTTGTCGGTCTGTCTGACACTCTGCCATTCTGTTGGCCAAGATATACTAACCAAGTAATCCCGTTTTGGCGTTAATTAAAAAATATCTACTAGACAGTAAGAGAATGTAATCAAGAGTGTGCTGCTATGTGCGTGCTTCAGCCCTTCATTGAGAAGAAAGCTGCTGTTGCTCCATTCGACGAGCATCCAATTAAGCAGTCACATCGTGCAGTGGTCAACGGCGTAGGTCAACGCTGGTTCATCTTTTGCTGTTGTTGCGGCTACCATTACTGGCCCACTTTAGCGGTCCCACTTTATGCGTGAGGAGAATTAAGAGAAAGGTACTGGTGCTTGTAAAGCGCAGACACACACTGCTTTATTAATTAAACATTGGAGCAGATAGCAAAATCTGCCAAGGTTATTGATGAAGATCGAACATTGCCACTCGATTGAAGATGGCAGCGGTAAGATAAATGGCTGACACACCACACACATTGGTTCTGATGAGTGGCATTGCACTTCACACTAGGGCTGGTAGTGGGCAGGCTGAATCATCGTTTTTTGATGAAAATCCATTCATGCAGTGGTACACTTTCTTGCATTGAAAGAATGAAGGTTGTTGCTAATGAAAGCAATTAGTTAGCTAATCTTCTTTTGACCTACTATTCTCGCCTATTTGTTCCATATTTAGTGACCACTCAAGCAGTTTGCACTTCTTTTAGTGAAACTGTGGTTTAACTTTTTCTTTTTTGTCTTGAAAGGTGTACAAGCGAAATTGACTGGTAATTAGGCAGGCAAATTAAATGACGCCTAAAACTAAAACAACATTCATTGTCACATGTAATACTTCTATTTTTGCAACCTAACTGGGCTGGTCCTTAGATGAAAACTCGGATTCTAGCCAAACAAAAATGAACCTTTGCAATGGCTGATTTGGAAACCAATTTAATTATGCATAGCTTTTTATCGCCTAAGTATTTCACTGCAATCTCAACTATACAGTCAACTGTTTGTCTTTTTCAACTTTTTATCAGTCATAAAGCAGCTTGTGTATTTGTGGTCTCTAGTTCAACACAAGTACTCTAAAAAGCAATTGTGTCATTTACTAAACAAAGAATTTTTTTGGTTTTTATCAGGCAATTGTGGGCAGACAATTGTTTGCTATTTTTTCAGAACGTTTTTTTTGATAAGATTAAGCAGAACCTGGTAAGACGGTAACTTAACAAAACTGTTCAATTAAAATAACAAAAACAGGGTGGTCAAATGCAAATGTCAGCAAAACTTTATTGGCTCACTGCCATAAAAAATGATAAAAAAATTATGATTTTTAAAAATAAATAAAATTTACTGTTACAAAGTTTACTTTAAACTTTTAAAGTTTTACAATTAAAAATAAGATCGATTTGTACACACCGAAATACAAAAAACTGAACAATATGAAAAACTGTTTCTGCTTTTTGTCCGATTCATCAAGTGGCGTTAGAGATAAATAAGCGGGTAGTAACACATTTTTATGTAAAAACACAAATGAATAAAGTTGACTTTGGCAAAAATAGCATCAAGTTTGTGCACATTTGGCTTACTTTTTAGTCATTTGCATTGCACTGATTAATTGCTCATTTTTGGCCGGTGTGTCTCGCATGTTCTCATCTTTTTTTCTGCGTTCATTGGTCTGTTTGTCTTTGCGTGACCACTAATTATTCTCGCCATTATGGTAATTGCTTAAAGGACACCTTGCTTATGATTGCCGTCGCCGACCGAGATCTACAAACGAACACAAGTTGCAGAATGCGAACCATGCAGGGCACTGTGAAAACGTAAAAAATAATTCGCTTCTAATTGGCCAAGAGTAATTAATCACAGTAGATATCCAGCGTTGGTTAGCGCCCAGGCAACTGACTGTGGAGTGTACAGTTAACCGGGCAATTGAGCAACAGGCTCTTGTCTCTGTGTGCCATTGCTACTGCAACAAATGGTGGCATTGTTGTTAGTAGACGCAGGCCAAGCAGCCAACACACCAACCTTAAGGAAGTTATCCGCCATCCACCATTTGCTGCTGTTTTTTTGTTGTCTAGTGAACGAGACGGGACTCAAAGTGCAAAGATCGCTTAAAGGGTTTCAGTGAAGCAGCAGCCGTCGCAATGTAAACGCAAGTTGATCTCTGCCGGGCAGCGATCAAATATTTATGAGCACTCGGTGTAGCATCATCCGATGGCGTCGATGTGCCCACCAAGTCGAAAAGGGGCACAAACACAAACATAGACAATTGCTGCTGCTGTTACCTTGCCATTGCAAAATTATTAATCTACATGGGTAGACAAATATGGCTGGACAAATTTGCATACCGATGGAAAGTGACCACCACTGCAAGGACTTTTCTTCTTACCTTTTTTTCTAGTGACCACTTCCTCTGCGTCACTGCCCTCTCTTCATGGCGGTAATTGCAATCAGTGGCAGTGCTGCTCGTGCGAGACCAGTCTCTTGTGAGTACGTGTGCTGATCATAATGGCGTTTGTTCGCCTAATTGTCAGGGATGTGTCCGTAATGGCTCCATATAACCGAATCAGTTCAGTGCAGCACAATACTGGCGCAGTATGGCTTAAGGCAACCATTACCGTTGCTGTTTAGCATTAGTTTGCTACGATTTTCAACCCGGGAAAAACAATCACCCAATGTCAGTCATCTGTGCGAGCACTGTGTAATGTGTGCAGTACGGTAGGGAGAAAGGAGGAAGCCATACCGATCATGAGGAAATGTAAACTCTCATACACAGCAGCTGATACACTGTGACTATCGCTGCTGCGCCAGATGCGGCCGTCGATTGAGCCGTTGGCGCGAATTTGCATCGAAATTAATCATAAATCAAATGGTTTCACATTACATTTGCATATAATCGAGCTAATGTGGATATATCGACTAATTAATTCATAACGATTTTCAGAGAGTGAAACTGTTGTAGTATTAAAAACACCAACAAATATTTGCACTTTTTGTTAATCTTTTTTTCTAGTAAACAATCTCTAGTAAGTTTAATTGTACAAAAAAATTAAAAACATTTGTTTAAAAACAGTTATTAGTTTGTTTCGTTTATTTTGAACATTCAACTAAAATTTAAAAAACTTTTCATAAGTAGATGTGACTTAATGTTTTTCTTTGAATATTCTTTTAAAACGGTTAAACTATGTAAATGCTGTTTAATTCTGAAAAAGAGGAGTATAGATTGTGAACACAAGTACAGGTGAGGTAGTAGCGCAGTTAGTGTAAGCACAGTACTCGGCACGGTGTTGCCGGTAGTAAAGGAAAACTTAATGTGTCTGTGTGTGCAGTGGCAGGTAGATGCGTGTTTGTGGCCAATTGCAATTAGAGTGAGTCTGCTTGGATAATCTCAAAATAGATTTTACGAGCGAAGATGTTCACTTGATTTAAAGTGTGCTCAGCTAAGAAAAACATTGCTAATTATCGATTAGAGATAAGTGATTCGATACACGGTGGCCTGGCGCGTGTATAGTGTGCTGCTGCACAGTGTTGGCTCGAGGTTTACGGGAAATGACGCACAAGCATTGACCAGTTTAATTGGTATATATTTATTGAGTCGACAAACTTGCAAGTGTGTTTATATCGATTGGCAGCAACAGCAGTTTACTGTAAAAAACATGCTGTTTCAACAACGCAAAAAAGATCTTTTGCACACAAGGAAATGAAGCATCAGCCAAACTGAAGCATTTAGGTAGACTCTGGCACGAGCACACAACACAGTACGCACACTACTGCCGTTTTCTTTTGGTGTGTATCCATCACTGAAGTATTCATTCATAGATATAAGCATACGGCTACTGCACTTGGAATTTGACTAGGGGCAATGTCGAATAATGAAAAACGATAATTAAGATTACTTTCAATCGTTTTCTACAAAACTCTAGTTTGTCCAAAGTTGCCATGCTAACAAGGTTGTCAGGGGACAACAACAACTACTACTAGTGCCTTAAGTGCGAGCTTTCTCAAATCATCAGCAATTAGATCACGATCAATCAAATTGTGAGCTGATTTAACAGCCACACTTGAGGGGTGTCAATTTGTCGCCTAGATGTTTCCTTTTCGGTCAAAAACAGATATTAGATAAACAAAATTGCCATTTATAAAAGCATGGTTTCACTTTTTTAATTGGGAGACCAAGATAGCATCATTTTATTTCATTTGCATTTGCATCTGAATCTGTAAATGTTTACTTTTTGGCCAACTAGCATCGTGTGAATGTATGCAAATGTAGTCAACAAGAGATGTTTGAGAAAGTGAATGAATGAATGAGTCAACAAGCAACAAACAGCCAATCCCTAGACCGGCAAGTGAGGAGGCTCCAATTAGAGATGAGCAGTGACAGATGTGATCTGCAGGCAAACAACAAACTAGGAGACAACGATCCGGCATTCGATGACACACTAATCATCGGCGGTTAATCTCACTCAATTAGCCTAATGCTAAAACGGACAGGTAGAGAGAAGGCTATTTTTAATCAGATAGGAAGTTTAAAGGGAAAGCATTGTTCGCTTCTGCTTAAGCCAAATAGAGTCATCATGTTTGCTTAATGAAAGTAACCAAATGAACAACAAAGAGAGTGCATTAGTAAATGAGGGAAAATGGGCAGTTGGCCAAGTGTTTTATTCTTTTTGCCATAAATAGCCCGAAAACGGATTGATTTCACTTTTAGTGGTAAAAGTTTTTAAAGTGAACATCCGCATTTGTAGAGGAGGCACCTGACCAATTGTGGTGAAAGCTGTAAAAAGTACTTGTAACAAACTTTGCATTTCCGCAATGCTGGTTGTACCAGATTTATATTATTACAATAATTTAAAATGATCAATATCAAGAATAGTGTTGCGTGCATACAATTAGCACAGTCAACAATATTATAACCGAAATGGAGACATTATCACATTCGAAGGACAAGCGTCATTGCCCGACTGCGGTTGCAACTACAGATGCCGCCTAAATGTCAGCTACTGCTACTGTCAGTGTGCCAATTTGCATGACCTCTCTGTAGCACACTGGGCAGTTATTGGATGGCGCCCAGTGGTCAGCGGAGATAATCTGCAATCTCGTGCAGCACATCAACAGCAGCAATGGATGTAAAAATAATGTGTAAAGCACTAGCCGGCAGCTCCTAATTACACTGCCACTTGTGGGCCAAGATTGATTTACGCCAAATGAGTGCGCAAGACAATCACTTTATAAATTAGGCACTATCAGCCAAATCGACATCCGATGTGCAACAGCAGTTGCAATTGCATTTTTGTTCATTGTTTTTTTCATTGAAGTGTAGTACCAGTAAATCTGTAAGATGCTAGAATAATTAATTGGTTTCCAATTGCTAAATATTCATTGCATTCATTCAGCACCAAAAACAAGGTGTCGATAGCTGTGCTTCGCTTCCTGTAGATCTTTAGCCACGATAAAGCACCAAATGCTGTAAGTTTGGCTAACCAAATAATTAGTTTTAGTCGCACTTTTTACTATTAGAATACAGGTTAAAACATATTTAAATTTAGCAAGCAAGATTTCAATCAAAGTCATGCCGTGCGGTGGTAACAAAACAGAAACGGAAGGCAATTTATTTGATTTTGACTTTGAAGGATTTAGGTGCTCAGAAACCACAAATGCAATTTTTAATTAGTTTAGTAATTAAAGGATGGATAGCATTGACAACGACGTCATTCCTTCCTTAAAAAGTCAGTCAATCAGTGAACTATACATGCACTGATCTTTGCAGTGATAATAGTTAGTGATTAATGAATTCTTTACAACTTTCTCGCGTGATATTTTTAAAAGTAAAAATATGTGTTTTTTACTAGTATTAAAATTTGTTGATATGAAAAAGATGTTTTGAATAAAATAACAAAAACTATTGCAAAAAACCAAAAAATTAATATGGTTTTTTGGCAAACTTATGCGCGTTGTCATTGCTAATAAAGCATTTCCCAGTTTGCCCTTTTGTTTGTTTTTAGGAAAGTTATCTGACAAACACATCTAGCTAGATTAGTGCAAAAATCACTACTCAACAATCAACTCTCCCAAAAATGTCTGCCGCCGGTGTTTTGTCTGTCAACGTGTCTTCATGTCAATTACCAAAGAATTAAATGTTTTGACTGCAAGGGCGATAACAGAAAAGAGAGAGACGGAAGCAAAACACGGTAAGAGAATGAGTAATCGAATTAGCGATTAAACGACACGGCACAGTGAGCAATGTTTGGCTGCTGTTGCCGAGCATCACTGCTCAAAACCAGTGCTCGCCCATCCAACAACAGGTGGGTAGTGTTTACACAACGTGGTCCACCTTGTAACACAAACAAGGAAACGGACCACTTGACTGTGTTCTGGCAGTCCCTGAGTTGCACGGTCAGAACACTAACACTAGCACAAAGGGCAATCCAGTTTGTCAATTGGACATGCAAGCATCCTTAGAATCACAAACTCGACGAGCTATTTGCTACGGCATGCAAATGGCAGATTAGTAGTGCATCGACGGCTTTGTGAAATCAGCGACTGTGTGAATAATGCTAAATTGGGTTTGCTCTATTAATCGATATATTGGAAGAATACAGTCAATGTCAAGGTGCATGACAACACTGCACTATTACACAAAATGTTCTTTAGGTTGCACTGATGTTTTTATCGTGTTCAAAACATGACAGTGACGAATGAAATTTGGCCAAAAATGGCAATGTTTGTCATCGAGTAAAGTAGTAACGCAATCAATCATATACACAAATGAAATAAAAAGCACATCACTGCACTGATGATAACATATGGTGCTTGCTTGCCAAACTAGGACTCGCCTCTGTGAGATTCTGTCCGATTTGTAAGATTGAGCATTATTAATGAGATTAATTAAGTAAACTGCTTTGAAATGAAAAGATTAAGAAAAAACGGGAAAAATGCTGAGTTGCTAACCTGAGCAATAAATCAATCAATAAATCTTGCCGCTCAGATAAACTGGCTTCCTTTACTTTTGCACTACTTTCCAATTAGATCGTGTCGCAACGGTGCTGCTGGCACAACTACGACAACAGCACTGCTTTTGGTCGTGTTGATGTAAACAAGAAAAGTCGTAGACGAAGACAGAGCAACTCAAGCTGTGTGTGATATTGGTCTGAATGAAAATCGTGTACAGAGTTGAAGCATAAATTATTATTCTTTTGAATGGAGGCAGCAACTGACACAAAGTTTCGCAAGCTATAGCCATCGATTTGGACTGGCAGAGTCTACCAAGTACACAGAAAAACGACCACGACACTGCTTCCACACTTTTCCATAATGCACGCCTGTTAACGAGTGTGCGTTACGATGTTCTTGTAGAAAAAACAGCTCGCAGCAGCTCATGAAACTTCAAAGACACTGACCGGTGTTTGCATACATCGGCAGCTGGCATTAAACTTTAGAGCATTTTTCTTTGAAAAACAAGCTTCAGGCAAAGGCAGATTGGGCGCTCAATGGAACAAGCAAAGACAAATGACCGACAATTTATGTGGTCTTCGTCATCTGCACGTGGTGCCACTGCACCATAGGTTAGCATACCACTGATGAAGCAGTAAATGAGTTTGGTGCAGCAAACAAAAAACAAAAAACGGCAAAAAACACTGTTCATTTGACACACACACACACAGATTGAGCGAATTTATAATGAAAATGGCATCGAAAAAAAATGCAAACACTTCCTCGATTGGCAGTTAAAATTTATGTGCAATAGTAATAGAAGTTAATTTAATTAAACACTTATTAATGACATTTGAAGAGGCAAAAAGAGGATAGTAAAGGCTTGGAATAAAAATGGCCGGCAATGCCGGTTTTGCCTTCATCAGAAGAAGAGGCGCAGATATGATGAGGATGTCTAAAGAAAAAAACTGCACGCGACAAATATGAACACTTGAATAGTGGCTGATTGGCTCACGAGCTGCAAGAGCTGCAAAAGGTTTGTCAGTAATTGCCGCTAATCAAGCGCTTCTGCTGCTGTTGTTGCTTTGCACTCGCCCAGACAACTTTGACTTTAAATTCGTACAGCAAAAAGGAGCCACAGATAGAGCTATCACCGTTGGCATCTGTCTGCTGGTGTCGCAGTAATCGATCATTCCAAGAGACGTACGCGGTGTTGCCACACAGCCGCCCAACTATTAGTGTCAGAGAAGGCGCTAGTCATTTTACACATGAGTCTAGTTTGCTGAAAAAGTTGCACATGTTTACCTTTTTATTTGGTTAAAAAGATTGAAAAATGTTCATTCAGTTGACTTTCAATTTCAAATACTTGTGAACAGGATGCTAGACTTGTCGAACTGTAAAACCTTTGCTATATTGTCAGCACATTTTTTACACCGGTACTTTTTTAAAACAGAAAAAGCCGTAAACAGTAGCAAAAATTGACACCGTGTGAATACTTGCAGTGTCCGGCATTGTTGCTAATTTGCTCTAACTTCAATATTAGCATAGCTCATTGATAGTGCTCAACAAGATGATGAGTAATTGGTGCCGAGTAGAGCAGCTTGAAACAAAGTGAACTTTTGGCAGTGCAAACTTCAAACTGGAACGACCAATTTTGTTTGTATGTTTCTCATTTGTTGCTCCTTGCTCAGTTTTAACAAGCAAAGTATTTTGCACATTTGCATAGAAGAGAAGCTCGCGGCTTGCCTACAACAACACCAAGGCTGATGCTCCTGCATCATTTGACTATTGACTAGCCGCAAGCTGGTTGGGTGATGCGAAAAAAAGTAAGTCAAAACGTAATTGCAAGTGCGAATAAAGTCAGGAGAGTCGAGAGAATATTAGGCAGCAATTAGAAAAGATGATATCAAGTGAGCACAACTCTGAGCTTCACTTTACGTTGTTTCAATTTACTCGTCTATGAATACAAAAAAGTATGCTTGTGTGGCAAGTGGGCCACAATTAGAGCACCAGTGCTTGGTCAGTCCTTAGTCAGCTAGCTGGCTGACTGAAAAGTATGCACAAGACAGGACTGAACTAGAGAAGCAAAGGCACAAACTTTCCCTGACGACGTCTTTCCAAGTGCCCAATATATTCGGGCACTTCCTTCTTTTGTGCAAATTCATTTTCACACCATAAATTTGACCAATCGACCAGTGTGCAGCGCTGTGTGCCTTCTCCGCAATAATTAGTGCCTTATCGCAACAGCATCTCACCATCGGTTGAAGCATCTTCACTTTTACTACTTTTTCTTAAACAGTTCATTGGCGGCATCTACTGTTCCTTCCTCTTTAATTAATAAACTACAATAGCAATGCATACATAAAGGCTCTTGTCAGACACTTGCTGATCAATAAATCAAGCTGCAAAGGCACTTTTACAACAATTAAAGCAAGTTTGCTCATCAGCATCAGCTTTCGATTTGAATTGGTCCGAATAGTCACACTTTTACTACTATTGTATTTGGCGGAAAACAAACACTGCGAGTGATCACTGCTTGCACCGGCGGTGCCGCATGCAGTGCTCACTGAGTACTACGGAGACATGGATCTAAACTATATTTAGTGGAAAACTACTCATCTAAATGAGAATAGACTTTATTGTCTGACTCTACTGTAGTCAGAAGTCTGAGAAAAAACAGACGGAACCCCGCAGTGAAAGATTGTTGCACTAAAAGATGGCTGATAGAGTCCAAGACAGGAACAACCGATGAACAGATAAGTCACACAGGTAGACAGACAGTCAGACTGATGCGTCATTGTGTGGTCAAGTCGATAAAGTAGATCAACACTGGCAGATAGAATCGACAGAGGCGCCATTCTGTGACGCTTCCGAGTGGCCTCCAGTGGTGAGTGATCTGAGAGATTTCTAAAGAAGCAGTAGGCGATTGCAGTGAAGACAAGTCAAAGTGAAAGTGTGCCAACGTGTGATGCGAATAAGGGCCTCTGTGTCAGTGTGAATCCATCGGTCAGTGTGCCTGCTTGTGGTCCATTGGTGTGCTACATGGAAACAAGGTGCTCATCGACCATAAAGCACAGCTGCATCACTTGTTGGCAAAGAGTGAATGCAATAAACTGCAGCCATTCAACAATGTACAGAGCATTGTGAAAACTGCACAGTGACATCCGCTCACTGAAATAGACTCGTTGCGGATGGATCACACGAATAGAAAAGCAGTTTTGAGTTTTGGCGGCAACTAAATTGGCAACTGCTCGCTACTGTTTGATTAGCAGTTTGCCGGCAAATGCGAACCGTAAATGGTAATTAAAATCAGTGCAATCTAAGGATTAAAGGTGTGAAGAGACAAGAAAAGAATTAAAAACATAAAAGGTAACATGCACAATAATCTGGCAGGCAATATCTGTCATGATCGTATCAAGTGAACTGATCTAAGATACAAGCTAGGCAAGCTAATGACAATCAACCTGTCTTGATGAACCATGCAAACACACAGTTTTTTAGATTTTGTGTCACCGAATGCAGTGGTGCCAACAGCAGTAGTAAAAGCAGCACTGAAATAAACTGTAAAAAGTCGGAAGTCTTTTGGTGTGTGTGTGTGCTTGGCGGGCAGCTATTTTGCTTTTGATCATCGCACCACCGAGCGACGTCTAATTGAGCCTAGACGAGTGCGACGCAAGTGGCCGCTGTTGCAAGCAACTGCCTGCGATCGCAATAATTAGCTAAATGCCCGAATTAGATGCACACACATACACACACACACTCACACCGACTGCAGTGGGCCGCGCATCATTAGTTTGATTTTGCCCCTTTCAATGGCTCAAGTGAGTTTCAGTTTTCTTCATCATCATCATTTGGCCGCATCAAAAGGCTTGCAATCAGCATAATCGATTGAGGAACGATGAGCGGCACTCGGTGGCACTAGCAGCCATGCAGACCGAAAGATTGCATTGGGCCAATATGCTGCCATGTGTGCGACTATTTGGTGACCGAGACACAGAGACTACTGCTCAGTGGTAGTCAGTGGTCAGTTTGCCGAGCCGTATACACAATGTCGGTAATATCATTCTCTACCTTGTGGATGCTATTTCCAAATGTGGCCAACGCGAATGTGTGTGTGTGTGTGTGCTAAGCCCACCCGTCATCATTACCATTTCTCTCGTTTAGAAGAGGAAAAAAGGTGCATTTAAATGATCGCTTTGGGATGGCGCCTGTCAGCGAGTCAATAAAGCCTCTAATCGATGACGATTGGACAACTACAGGCGTGATTTACTTGCCACTTGTTCCGTTCCATTTGAGACTCATCATTAACTGAAGTCTGTGCAGTGCTGTGCGGCTAATTGACAGGAGATCAAGCCCAAGTGTCCTTTGCGTGGAGATGATTAGGGTGAAGATGCGGCTAGAAAACAAACAAACATGCCACGAGACCGCCGATTAAATGTACAAGGAAGCAGACAAGGTCTAATGAGATAATTGCATAGGTGAACACCGTTTTTGTAAATATCAAGCAGTGCTGTTTGGCCTAACGTAAATAGGTGACAAAATCTACAACACAAATTACGGTTGTTTAGCAGCAGTTAAAAACTCTGTTCGGACTGTTACTTAAACTTTTTAGATTCCGTTATAGCCGTTTGGCACTGTCAGCGGAAATCTGTGCATTCATCATCCTCAATCTGATTACACCTTAGAAAACAATGATACTACTCAACAGTAATGAATCTATTAGCAACTCTTATTTGCACGTCAACAGTGTGCCAACAATTGCTAAAGACAATTGCGCTCCACAGTTTTTAACTGAAGAAGTAGTATTCAGCAAACTCATGCAGCATCCAAAAAGTTGCAGTCGCATTTTAAAACAGTGCTGATTTCCGCTTGCACGACAATCAAATTCAAAGTCCGCCAGAAGCACTCAATCAAATCAATCAAAAATTGAACAATCACTTGCTACCGAATGGTCAGCGGTCAGCAGTACTATGCTAGCAACAACAACAACAGCAGCAGAAGCATGGTGTGAATGTCAAGCAAAGCATGGGGGAGGAGAAAAAAGAAAGCGGGCAAGGTGAACTGTGTAAAAAGAGAAAAAAAGTAGTGCGAGTGTCAGTGGTTCAACTGGACAATGCTGCCGTGCTGCTCTGGATGTGCTGCCGAACAGCACTGTATTTGGCTGACTCATCAATCAAGCATTGCTCCTAATCAGATTGACTGATTCAATTACACAAGCACACACACACTGACCAGCCATGGCTGCGCTACAGTGACTGCTAGGCGACAAAGTGCTCCAGACTTTTCTGTCGTTCCAAATTACACACCTCACCGGACGTGTATGATTACACTTGGACATGTGATGGCCACTGTCAAGCCCGCCGCAAGGGCACAGCTCTGTCCGTCGCATTCACCTAGTCTGTACTGCACTGGACACACTAATTAATGCTTCAGAGTACTTCAAAAATGCAACATTTGCAAATTTGGGGCCACCAAGTGACTCTCAAGGGTCACTCACAACATGACCGAGGTAAAAAAATGTGCTGCATAATCGAAGTCTAGCCACCATTATCACCACCATCAAGGTGCTAATAGATTCATCTTGGCTAAAGCATCAATTAAACAGTACAAAGGCAGCGGAAAATTGTGACAGAACTGAGCAGTATTTTTCGCACAAAACAGCGATAGGCTATCGAAGCACTTAATTAATCAGTTTTTGCTGCAAAATCAAGTGATCATTGATCACGAGCGAGTCTTGTAGAGCAGTCAAAAGGGAAAAAGAGGAGAAGGGGAGGAGAGGAAAGAAGGCGTAACGAGCATATCGGTGTTTAGCCTTGTTCTGTGAGCAGACTGACTGCTCTTTGATATTTTGACTCACTGGCGCATCTACTGACTAATTAATAGCGCGTGTTTGCTTTCTTCAGTGATCTTGCTAGTGGTAGTGGTAGTGGTGGTATTGTCGGAAATACAACAAATTTACCCAGTGAACAAATTAGCAGTGCTAATGAGCACCTGACGCACTGGGCAGTAGTGGCTGAAAGGTTGGCAAGCACCAAACTTGATCGAGCGTTTGATCTAACGGACTGACGACGAAGAAAACGGTGACGCTGATCGGCCCTATTATGACCGCCTAACTCACAGTATACTAAAAGTATGAGCGCTAATTTCTCATCAAGTGCTTCAGTGCAACATGCTCCAGACGCTGTCAACCCGTAATGACTCAATCAAGTCACCTTCAGCTTTTGATTTTACAGTCTGCACAAGTCTGAGCAAAGGGCGGGAGCTTTTCAAATTTCCGTTTAAATTATTTTGCGGTAGAAAGTGCGGCAAAAAACAAGACGTGGCTAACCACATTGAGATTAGTCAGACACGATCGATATTGTTGTGTATTTGGGCCATTTACATAAAAATAGTTTAATGTGAGGACAGGGGCCATTCATCACCAGTTGCAGGTTCACCGAAAAGTGCACTGAAAGGAAGAAAGTGGTAACTTCTCACCGTACTAGTGCAAAATAACACTTGCGTGCCAAGCGGATTCATTCGAGGCCAAAGTGACCGATTGGCAAAGGTATGAAAAAGGTGCCAATTGGTGTTGGGGATAAAGAGAGAGAGAGAGAGAGAGAGAGAGAGAGAGAGAGAGAGAGAGAGAGAG
>JAALOO010001146.1_pt1 | contig 19549 bp, 18 predicted proteins | sample 7257641 | NCBI WGS metagenome assembly JAALOO01 (sample SAMN14085613, study PRJNA598686) | mite metagenome | biome: ENVO:01001000; feature: ENVO:01001002; material: ENVO:01001226; isolation source: single female mite from University of Michigan culture on fish food culture... ...
CACTTCCTCTTCCCAGTTGTTTACCTGGCCGTAATTATGCTCGTCTACAGTGACCTTCCGTTGGACCTTCAGCATGGCCTCTCCTCGGCCGCCGACCGGCCCGCCCGACCACCCGCCAGCGAGCTGTTGTACTTTCCCGCGGGCATGTTCTCCCACGAGGTGTGGCCCCAGGGCGACGTCGCCTACCTCCTCGGCTCGACCATCTCCGCCGTCGTGTTCACCTCTTTTGTGCGGATCTCCTTCAACGCTGCCGGTCGCTATGAGCTGCTGGGAAGTAGAAAAAAAGAGGAAGGTCATCAGCAACTAATTATCAAGGGAAAAAGTGAGGAGCAACAGTGGTAACTTGTGAATTGTGCTCAAAAACTAATTTTTGATTTTGTATATTTTTCTTTAGAGTTATCAACCACCGTTTCGGCGGAAATCCTCGCTTCCCACCGCCGCCTTCACCGGGCGCTCTTCATGGCGGTCTTCTGCGTGTACGTCGCGGCGCTGCTTCTTGTCTATCCCAATGCTCTGTTAGTCAGCCACGCCTACGATTTGCGTTCACCGGCCGACGTCCTTTTTCTGCTTGTCATTGGCCCGCTGCACATCTTCTACTGGATCTACGGTAAAAGAAATTTTTCGTTTCCTATTTAGGAGTATTTAAACAATTAATTTTTTTTAAATTAAATGGCAGGCGTTTTTGGTGTGGCGATCTTTATTGTGATGCCCTGTTCCTTTCTTAACATCCGTCAAAAACATCAGCTGATGCGGCTTAAAAAGATTGAGGGTTTTCTAAGTCAACGTATAAATGGGGGTTTTAAACCTTTGCAAAACTTTGAAGTAGAAGAATGCTGGCAGCAGTACCTCTCTATCAACCGGTCAATCATCAGCCTGGCAGTGGACATTGAGCGATATTCAGCCTTGTGGACTGCCTCGTTGACCTGTTATCTCAGCGGGCTGATCATTCTGCAGTGCTATGAGGTGTACATTGTTTTCTTCAAAGAAAATGCTTCTTTTGCCTCGGTTTTCATTTTCCTCTACGCCATTGTAGAGATCGGATTGTTTCAATATTTTTTGATTTTCATCGCTGCTAAAATAGTGAAGACCAATGGCGCCATTGAGAAGGTGAACCGAATGTTGTGTTTTCACTTTTCACAGCTTTACTTGAAAAAGCGCTCCTCAACTGGTGCTGTACTTAATTTGAAAGAACTGTTAAAGGTACTTTTTTAATCAAACATTTTTTACTTTTTTACTTAAAAAATTTTATTTTTTGCAGGCTGAATGGCTTCAAAGAAGCCATCGTCTGAAACCGTACTGTATGCACCTGTTGGATAATTACCGCATCACCTCAAAGACATTTTACATGGTATGCTGTTAAACCTAATTTCTAACTACATCTGACATTTATCTTTTAATTCAGTCAATCACCTACAATACCATGTTGTTTTTGGTCATATTCAAACGTCAATAACACCAATAGGTCTATGTTTATCTTCTGCACTTGTAAAGAAAATATGTAAAAAATATGTTGTAGTAATTTAGAGACACAAGTTAAAAATTTTAAATCTTAATTTAAGTTTAATTATTAAAAAACGTCAGAGTTGTTTTGCGTTTAGATTCATCCAAATCATTCTCATTTTTTGGACCAAAAATTAACTAGCGTTTAAGGCTTCAGCTCGCCGCTGACGGAGCCGCAGGCGAGCGGACCGTGCTCTCCGCTGGCCTTGAGGGTGAGGGTCGACTTGATGGTCGGGACGACAGAGGGAATGAGGAAGGTGTAGTCGAAGGTGTACTTGGTGCCCTTCTTCAGGGGACACTTCACGAACTTGCAGCCGTCGGTCTCAACGCCGGGGATCGGCACCTCGAGGCCGTTCAGCGTGCCCGTCACCTGCATCTCCGCCTTGGCGGTGTCCTGGTTGGCGGTGAACTCCGCGAGGACGTGCACCGGCTTCGACTTGTAGATGACGCAGGAGTCGCCGGAGCAGCCGTCCACGGAGACGCTCGACACCTCGCCCTTTCCTGTGAAAGCAGAGCAGAAAAAAACTTAGTTTTGAAAATTTAAATTTTCTGGCTAATTACCACAGTCGTGGAACTTGACCTGGCCGGCGGCGGCGATGGCCACCAGAGCGGAGAGAACGATGAGGAACTTCATTTTGAGTTGGGTTCTTTAAATTGAGGTTTTTTTGTTAGTTGAGTAAGACTGTTGGCTGTTGGACAACGCTGGATGACTCTCTGAAACTTAACGGTTGGAGTTTATATACCCAAAAAAAATTTGTTTTTTTTATGCTGCTAATTTTTTATTTGGTTATTTTCGGTCATTGCTAGGATTGATGCCCTAAGAAGTGTTGACAGTTAAACAATCTGCTTCCTACTTAAAATAAACACACAGCAAAGGGCTCTAGCATTACTTAGGTGAATCCTCTCTCAACATCTCTTTTTGTCTCAAGTGCTTTTTTGATTGATAAGTTGGACTGTTGAGTGTTTTGCTATCTAATTATGCAAAGTTTTAAGGTTAAAAAACCGTTTGTATAAACGACAATGTATGAGCACTTGAGCGTGTACCAAAAATTAACTCAATTTTTTAAATGGGTGGATTTTAAAATGATATTAGTTGTGACACAATAATGAAAAAAATGACAGCACAAAATATAGAGTATTGGTCCAAGTTTGATTGACCTGATCAATTGAATTATGTAAAGTGAGAGCTTAGTACAATTTTTTAAAATTTTTTGCATTACAAAAAAATTTCTACTTTTTCAACTTGAGTAATCAAGAATGAGCTTCAGGAAAAAGATCAAATATGCACCGTAGATGAAGAAAAACTAAATAAATCAATATTTTAAATTGTTTAAAAAATGCTAAATTTTTTTTAAAAAATTAAATGTTTGTACCTGAAAGAGGGCACTCTTGGTCACCTTACTAATTGGCCCGACACTGAAGGCCAGCAAGCTCTGATCACCACTGGTCAGCACTTCATAGCTCACCAGCACCTTCCACTTTAAATGGTGATGGTGTGACTGTAATCTCCAAAAGTTCAAAAATTTCATCGATTTAAACAACAACTTCACCGGACTGTACATTGCCCGGTGGGCGAGGACCAGCGGCCGCAAGCCGGCTCCGGAGATGATCACCTGCACTAGGCAGAGGAAAACCAGCAGGGCCTGGACAAAGGTGGGCAAGTTCCTTTTGTTGAGGGCCAACATGCTCACCGTGTAGAGGTTGATGGCGAGCATGGTGAGCAGTGAGCAGAGCAGAAAACGGCTGACCACCTCCTGATCGGCAGAGCGGAAGTGCCGCAGCAGTTGAAGGTGGTAAGGGAGGTAGGTGGAAAAAATGTAAGTGGACAACTGAGGTGGCCTCCTTTTCTTTTTTTCGCGTTTGATTTTACATTGAAAAGGTTTTTCTTTTTTATTTCTCTCTCTCTGATCAAAACCTTGTTCAACCTGCAGTTCAGAACCTTCAACTGCGCCACCAAGGTGCTGACAATTAGATTTAAGGCAAGGACAAAAAAGAGCGCCTCGATGATGCCCTGGCCAATGATGGCCAGCGCTAGAAGGCCATCGGTGGTGATGGCCAACTTTTTCAACGGTGAAAAACGCCCCCAAACGGGCGTCATTGAGTAAAAGTAAATGATGAAAGGGGCAATGGCTGCCAGAACAATTATGACCACGGCAATAAGAAAATCGTTGGCAGTGGCCAAAACGACGGCCCTAGCCCGAATTGCCAAGTCAAGAGGGCCCACATTGGGAAGGCACTTGTGTTGTTGACTCCACTTTTTCAACTTGAGTTTATGTAAACTTTGACTATTACACAGCAATTTTATCAAGCCGATTTTCATGTTTAAAAGCTGAGGATTCAACTGGAGCATTTCTTGCCGGTTAAAAACAACTAGCTCGAAGCATAAACGGTAACAACTGTAGCAGCAAAAGCTAACCAGAAAATCGTAGAAAAGAAGAAGCAGTGGTGCTGGCCAGAACACTAGTGCCAGGTAGCGGTCGGCGAGACCAAGTTGCAAGAACATGTCCAACAGTGGATCATAAAAAAAGTAATTTGGCAAAAGGTCGTTTTGATAATTGAGAATTATTGCGGCAATCAGGTAACGAATGCTGCAAAGAGCGAGGTAAACATAAGTGACTGTGATGCGGAAAATTTCAGCTAAAGCTCGCTTCCGGGAGCTAGTTTCGACTATCATGGAGGTGATAAGGTGACTAGAAACTGATAGTAGTTTTTGAGCAAGATTTGAAAAAAGAATTTTAGTTTTTGTGCACAATTTTCGTGACTTTGAAAAAACATTAAAACTTTTTTTATAGTAAACATTTTTAATTTTTTTACTACAAAACTTTACTCAAATTAGTTTTTTAGTGAGCAGTTCAAGCAACTATTTTTAAATAAAAATAAAAATTTACATATGATTTTTTTACAATAAAAAGCTTTAATTTTTAATGTTGTTTTGCGCACCAGAAAAATACAAAAGAATACAAAGTGTCAGTAAACTTTATTAATAATGAAAAAACTAATTTTGTTTGTTTGTTTCTTTGCAAACTAAACATTAGAATACTTATCCTTTTTCTTTGTGCTTGCAAACTGCGTCATTTTACATTGCAAAAATACAAAAATACCGCTGTTTATTTAAAAATTACGTTTATTATCATAATAAAAAACATACACGTCAAAACGATGAAATATTGTCTTTATTGAGTTTTTATGAAAAGGTAAAAACTGTTACAAAAATAACAAAAAAACAAACTGCAACTCAACTAAAAGTAATTTCTAACTTTTTAAAATCAGATTGAAGGAGAAAAGTAGATAGGCACAGTACACACAGACAAACTAAAAGAAAAATAAAACGTTATAAAACTTCTTTTTTTCATTATCACTAAACCGGAAATACCTGAAACAGCCCATTTGAGGTGATCTTCCCCAGCGGACCGACAGTGAAAGCAAACACCTCCTGCCCGGTGAGCACCTCGTAGTACGTGGAGAGTTTCAGTTTTAAATGGAGGTTGAGCTGAAAAGAAGCAGAAGAAGAACTCCTAAAACTCCTAGAACTCAAGCACTCCACCGATTTGTAGAGCAACTTTGCCGGACTGTGCACCGTCCGCTGGGCGGCGAACATCGGCCTTAGAACTACCATCATAGTCGAAGACTGCAACGCAGTGAGGGCGAAGAGGAAGGTCCGCTCAAAGGCGGACAGGAAGTTCTTCATCGCCAGACAGGTGACCATGTACAGGTTAAAGCCCAGTTGGCTGGTCAGCAGAAAAAAGAGCACCCGAGAGATGATCTGCTCGTTTAGCCGTAGCATGTCCTTCAGCAGTTGAAAGTGGCGAGGAAGGAAGTGAGCGGAGAGGAAGAGGGAAAGCTGCTGAGGATCTTGTCGATGATGATGTCCTTTATGCACTTTTTCTCCATTTTCTTCTTCAGATCTTCTCGCAGTAATCAGCTCACTTCTTTCTGTGCTCAGTAACAACATTAGCAAATGAAGACGTTCATTCGACTTCAGCTGCTGTCTGAGTTGAACGGAGAAGAGCGAGTTGACGGCGTGGCCAAAGAAGAGACTGACATGAACGGTGCTCCAGAGGACAAAGAGCGCCATTGAGGCGTCCGCCAAAAGGATGAACTTTTTTGCCGGCGAAAATTGACGCCAAATCTCTGTCAAACTGAGGGCGTAAACAGCAAGAAAACAGAGGACGCCCACAAAGGTGACCGAAAAACCGAGAAACAGGTCAAAAGCGGTGACCAGAGCGACGGCTCGTGCTCGAATTGAATGGTCAATTGGACCTAGGTGCGGCAGTTGGCGCCACTTTAGTTTAATCTGTTCTAAGTTTAAGGCGTTTTTTTGCTGCAAAAGGGCAAGGAGACCTCGCCAGCTGTCAAGCTGTGGATTCAGGAGCCAAAATTGCTCTCTATTTAAAACTATCAAATCAAAAATGTGCAGGTACACTGGAAGTGGCCGTGGAAAGCTGACCAACGTCTCGAGGTACATGAAGAGGAGCGGCCCCGGCCAGAGGACCATCGCCAGGTACCGGTCAATGAGGCCCATGCGGAGGAGAAGGTCGTTCAGCGGGTCAAAGACGCTAAAGTACTGCAGGTCGGCAGTGGTTTTTGAAAAACTTAAACAGACGGAAATGATGAGGTAGCGGAGGGTGAGCACTGTGTAGTAGAGGTAGGTGAACGACAGTCGAAAGTTTAAAGTTTGACGGAAAGTCCACTTATGATTCAACTTTTCAATCATTGAGGTGATGTAGCAGTTGGCAATGGAGAGCAACCAGTTTAAATGAGGCGGATAGAAAGAGCCTGTTTCTCTTTCCCATTTCATAATTGCGTTTATTAGTTTAATTTTGTCTAAAAACATTGAAAATTTAACAACTACAAAACTGTCAACAAAGAATCAGAGACTCATGTAACTCTCAACAATTATTACCAAAGTTGTTTGTTGGCATGTTAAAGCTTAGTTTGGGCAAAAAACGACAATGTGCGCAGTGCTTTGGTTTATAAATTTTTAATACATTGATTTTCATGCTCCTTTTTTACCGGCTGAAAAAGAGCATTAAATGCAATCAATACATTCCTTCAAGTTTCTGCAATGACAGAATTTTTATTTTTTCTAATTCACTACTTCTTTTTTTCTGAAACAAATGAGTAATTACCAGCACAGAGCAACAGCACAGGCAACAACTACAAGCACTTGAAAGCATTAATCATCACCCTCACAAAACCACAGTACGCATGATCACCTTCAGCAAAAGGAAAACGAAATTATTTGAGTTTAAAACAGCAAAAATCTTTATTTTTTCTAGCTGACTAAAAATTGCCCTGAACCAAGTTGGTGGCAAAGATGAGAAAGGCAGCGTAGACAAAAAGAAACTAAGAAAGAAATCATTTAAACTTTTAAATTAAAAAACTTAAATTTAAACCCTTTTACCTGAAGAAGCGCATTAGAGGTAATCTTCCCCACTGGACCGACACTAAAGGCAAACGCCTCGCCACTGGTCATAATTTCATAGTACGTCGACAGTTTTAGCTTTAAATTTAGATAAAGATGAGCGAAATTTCCTTTTCCTTTTCCTAAACTCCCATCCCCCAAACAGCCCACAGCTCGGAAGAGCAGCCTCGCTGGACTGTGCAGCGTTCGGTGGGCGTCAACCATTGGCTTGAGGCCAATTCCCGTCAGAGTGAACTGCAGGACGACGACGGCAAAGAGGAAGGACTTTTCAAACAACGGCAAAGATTTCTCATGAACTGAAAGCAGTCCCACCATGGCGAAAACATTCAGGCCGAACATGGAAAGGAGAAGAAGAAACAGAAGGAATGAAACTAATTGTCGATCTGAGATGAGAATGTCCCGAATTAGCTGAAAATGAAAGCGGAGGTAGTAGGCGAGGGCAACCGTTAGCTGACGCCTCTGTTGATGGACATTATTTTGAGGATTTATCTGTTTTTGAAGAAAGTCCATCAACTGGAGCCTCCTTTTGAGCCTTAGGTTGTTTGCTTTTTGTTGGTCGACCACGACAAAGATAATGAGATGAAAGTGAAGTATGTAGAAGAGCGCCTGCTTGACGTGCCGCCAGAGCAGATAGAGAATAGTGGTCCCATTGAGAAAAGTTACAAATTTTTTAAGCAAAGAAAACTCCTGCCAAATAGGAGTCAATGAAAGGAGGTAGAGAACGATTGGACAAAGAAGTCCCAAAGCTACCAGTGTAATGGCGAGAAAAAGGTCGTGGGCGGTGGCCAGGCCAACTGCCTGAAAGCGAATTTCCGGGTCGAGAGGACCAATATTTGGTAGCTGCTTTTTCCACTCAACTAGCTTCAACTTTTTACGCTCTTTACCAAGCAGAAGCCCTAAACTCGACTTCCAGCCGCTCACATCTGGATTTAAATCGTAAAAATCTTGCCGATTTGTGACAATTAGATCAAAGGCTAAAAAGTAGGACCTAAACTTGGTGGTAAAGTTGACCAGGTAATCGTAGTAGATGATAAGAAGCGGCGCCGGCCAGATGACCAGCGCCAGGTGGCGGTCAAAAACGCCCAGCTGGCGAAAGAGGTCCAGCATGGGATCGTAGGAGAAGTACCACTGAAGAACTTGGTAATTGAGCACAGTTGCAGCGGTGATGAAGCGGATGACAAGAAGGAGGATGTAGAAGTAGAAAAAAAAGATTTGGAAAACTTTTTTGCTTGAAGACTGGAAAACCTGCTCCCGATGAGCATCTTCTTCGGCAACCATTTTGGTGATGGTCGCGGAGGAGATTGAGAGCAGACATTCTCCGAGATGTTGAAGGTAGAGTTTAATTTTAGTTAACGTCGACGGTCGGTACTGTACGCTGGAGAACGACATTGGAGCATTGTTGTGTGTGATTTCTTTAACTTTCAAAATGAGTGAAAACCACTGGCCCACAAAGTTTTGTGTGCTGCGGTTCACTAATTAGCACTTGTTTAATTTTTAATTTGTTTCATTACTACTACGGAACCATTTTTTGTTTTTAGTTTTATAGACGCTTTCAGAGAAAAAATCTAAACTGTGTTGTTGTTTTGTAGTTGGGCTGTTTTTTTGTCGTTGTCATTGCTGACGTCAAGAGCAGCAAAATCTGTTTTTTCCTCTACAAACACACTTTTATTTAATGGCTTTGTAATTAGTGCACCTCCAACCTAATGGTGTTGCACTTCGGTTTATGCAAACGCATTTAAAGTGTGCCATTTTAATTTCACTGATTTTTTGTCAAAATTTTTACTTTTTAAACCTCTTTCAGTGTTCAACGGTTAGTGTTCATGTGTGTTCATGAAAAGAGAGTTTTTTTTGTATAACCTCTACTTTAGCTGGCGAAGAACCGCCTCCACCGGCGCCTGGTCACAGCCGCCCACCCAGCGGTAGTAGTTGACTCGAGTGGGCGTAATTTCGATGTGAGTCAGCGCCATCAGCGCCCGGTACCGGGCGTCAGGAGCCTCATTTTGGGAGCAGAAGCTCCTAGAACTCATTCCGCAGTGGCCCACTCCTACCTCGAGGTACCGCCGGAGGAGGTAGCAGTTGGCCGCGTAGAGGTACCGCGAGTACTCGCTTCGACTTACCTCGGAGATGGCGCGGGCCACGAGGATAGAGGAGAGCTATAGTAAAAACCGGTTAGATTTTCAGATAAATAATCAAAATCATCTTTAAAGGTTTACCAGGTTGCGCACCGTCTCATCGGCGCCCAGCTTCCGGTGAAGCCTTTCCACAAAAACAATATTATCTTTTAGTTCTTGCTCTTCCGGCACCACCCTCTTCAGATCATCCTCCTGAACGCTGACAGTGCTCTCCAAGGTGACGTCCTCAATTACCTCAAAGGAAATGCTTTGCGGGTCAAAGGTAAAAGCATAACGAAGGGCGCTGAAGTCGTAGGCCACCGCCTGGGCGACAGCCAGCCGGTCTTCCGGCTTCTCCACCACTGAACGAAAGAGTGGCAGAGAGTTGAGGTAGGCGACCAGCTGACGGAGGTGGACCAGCAGAAAGACCAGTGGATTATTGAGGACGGAAGGTTTTTCTTCTTTTTCACAAGAAGAGGAAAGAGGATCTTTGGTTTGATGATAATCTTTTCGCTTTCTTTTCAGCGACCACTCGTTGAGGAAGAAGGTGAAGGAGCGGTTGACGTGATCGATGCAGTGCGCCTCGTAGGTGCCCAGTTTTGTTGGGCAGTAGTAGTGCTGCTGATGAAGAGTTTGAGGAAAAAGTTCAATCTTTCGGTAAAGTGGTAGAAGAGTTTTCGAGGTTTTTTGTTTTTCTAGTGTTGACTCGGTGGGCGGGGTCATGCCGATACTGAAACATTTCTCCTGTGTTTAGTCAGTTTTTTTGGTTACTAAAAAAGATTAAAGCGAAACTTTGATTTTGTCTTACCAGCCGACACTTTGGACACTCCTTCCTATTTGTCACTGTAAGAGGACAGTGTCCAGTTTTTTCATGAGTATTTTGGGTTGTACTGCTGTTGTTCTCTGGGCTTCTAGTGCACTTGTACAGCTGTTTTGTGTGAAAAAGGGGGTTTTAGATTAAAACAAAAACAATTTTTTCTTACCATTCGTTTGTGAGCATTTCGAAAGAAGAACATCCGACAGGACTTGCAGGTGAGTTGTTGGCCGTTGTAGTTGTAACCTGGTTGATTAAAATTTGCATTTAAAAAAAATTTTTATTTAAAAATTAGTAATAGTTACCAATAGCTGAATCGAAGCAGACGCGACAATGTCTTATCGGAGGACCCATATCATTGAAAATCTTAGGTAAAGTAACCTCAAACTTTAAAATTAAAAGTTAGACTTTGTCTGTATTTTTTATATGTTTTAAAGTATTTCAAATAACAAGTTGACAGCAAACAATTGTAGCAGTCTAGTCATTATCAAGCTAAACTAATTTTCTTTTTATTATTTTTTCTTTCTAGTAAATGCACAAGCGTTGTGCAACTTGCCCGTTTAATTCTAATGATTTTGTTCCAGAAATAAAATAATAAGCGAAAATGAGTACGAAGGAAAAAAAGTTTAAAGAAAAAATTGACAATGTATCAAAAGTTGAGCCCTGTTTGCTGCTTCACACTTTGACAGTGTGTTGAAAAGCAATATCGATTTTAATTTCAGTCAGCTCATCAAGAAGTTTTTTAATTTAAAAGTAAACTGTGACAAGTAACTTTTCACCAAATTAAACTTGGAAATAACATTGTAGGTGAAGTGAGGTTAAATTGAGTTTATATTAGTTGTTTTTGAACTCAAAACAAAAAGTTACAAAAACAAAAGCTTGAATTGCAAAATAAGCACATTTAAAAAAATTAAAAATCAAAAGTTAATTTCCACAAGAAACTGCACAGTTTTTTGAATCACATTTTTTCAGCTGAAAAACCCCTCCAACTTTCTTAGCAATCACTTGCTACCAAAACAATGACAAATCAGTGTGCGTTCAAGTGTCAGTCAGACACTTTGCTGAGGCAGCATCAGCAGCAGCAGCTATCACTTCACACAGTATCATCTCATCAGAGCAGGAAAAGTAGCCCGTTGCTGGGAAGGGGGCAAAAAACTCACTTGCTTTGCTGTCACTGCTGCTGATGCATATCTAATCACACTTGTCGTTCCCAGTAAAGCAAGTGAAAGAGAGAAAGAGAAAGCGAAAGTGAGCAAGCAAAGGAGAGAAAACAGCAAAACAAAATACACAGCCGACTTGGAATCGTGTCCACTTTTCCGTTGTCACTACACAGCCAACGGTAAAGGGGTGCTAGCCCGATGGCTGTGTAGGCTACAGCGGAAAAGTGGACACAATTCCCAGATTCCCTGGTAAGATACACGGTGCACAGTAAAACACAGTAAAACATCAGTGGCTAAGCGAGCTTGTTGTTGGCAGCCAACCGAGGCGTAGGCAACTCGTTCTGTCAGACTCTGACAGTCAGAGCAACTTTAACCAGTCAAACCAGAACCAAAAAATCACTGATCATCACCGTCATCAACATGTCATCCTCCTCGGGAAGAAACCACAGCAGCAGCAGCAGCAGCAGCCGAAACAACAACACCTCCTCCTCAAGAAACGCCAATGACAACAACAACAACAAAGAGGAGGAAGGTTTCGGCGTGGGCGCCATGCTCCTCGCCGCCGGCGCCTCCGCCCTCCTCGGCGGCCTCTTCGGCTACTTCTCCAGCCAAACTGAAACCGACGAGGCGCAGGTGGAGCACGCCCAGCGAACCGTGCCCGTGCAGCCGCCCACCGAGTGCTCCATCTGCTGGGAGCCCCTCGGAACGCGGCCTCTGGAGCAGCTGCCCTGCTCGCACCTCTTTCACCTCTCCTGCCTCACCCGGTGGCTGCAAACGGCGGACGGCAGTTCCGGTCCGAGCGGGTCCACCAAAAGCTGTCCCATCTGCCGAACGGTGCTCACTCGCCAGCAGTTGGCCATCTACCTGCAGCGATGTGGACTGTAGTAACAGTAAAGTGATGATGATGACGATGATGATGATTTTCTGTCTTCTTGTTCTCTAAGGCTTTGTACAGCTCTGTACAGTTTTTTGTACAGCTTTGTACAACTTTTAAATTTTCTCAATAAAAAAATTTTTTTAAACGGCTTTATTAGGCACCTTGAAGTAGACGAAGGCAAAGAAGAGGACGTTGAAGGCGAGAAAGAGAAGGAAAACGTACTGGTTGATGGCGAGGACGATGATGGGAAAAGTGATTGCTACCAAAAGGTGGTGGTGGGTACAAGTGGTTTTAGAAAATAATGAATTTTGAAACAAAAAAATTGAACTTACCCACAACAAAGTTGCAGCACCAGTTGGTCAGACAGCCGATGCTGGTGGCCACGGCCATCGAGGACTGGTCAAAGAGGTCGGCGCCAATGAGAAAAGGAATGGGACCTAGAAAAAGTTTAAAAAAATTAAAACACAACTTTACAGTGCTAAAACTTAACAAAACAGCTTACCAATTCCCAGGTTGAAGCAGAACACAAAGAGGACAATAAAGAGAATGGTAGCCCAGTTCAGCCACCCAGCACTCTCCTTGAAGGTCATCGAAGCTGTGAGCAGAAGCAAACAAAGAATGGTCACACCGGCGCTGGCCAGTGTCAACTTCCGCTTGGTTACCCTCTTGATGAGCGGAATCGAAACAAAGATAGAACAGGTGCTCAGCACCGAACAGCCAATGCTGCTGTACTGTGCGACCAGGGCGCTCAGGCCAACTCCTCGGAAGGTCTTCGTCGAGTAGTAGTTAATGGCGTTGATGCCCACCAACTGCTGGCCGCCGTGGAGGACGCAAAGAGCGAGGAGGCCTGATCGGAAAGAAGGTCGCTTCAGGAGTTGCAGCAGTCCCGGACTGGACATCTCCCGAGCCTTTGCTGCCTCTTTCAGCCCGGCGATCTCTTCGGAAAAGTTTTCAGCAGTTCGAAGCGAACTGAGCACCTTCACCGCCTCGCCCTCCTTCTTCGCCATCACGTAGAGGAAGACCGGCGATTCAGGAGCCGCCCAAATCAGGCCCAACAATCCAAGAAGGATACTTCCGGCGATGAAGACGAACAGGAGCTCCCATCTTTGGGCACACCCAAAAACCGACTCCAGCCCTAGGGCCATCGCCACCGGCTGCCCACCGGCCAGGCCCACGATGTGCACCGAGCTGAAGACCGCTCCGGCCGGGCCCGGGGGCGCCAGCTCTCCGAGGTACATCGGCACCAGGCTGGAGGCGACGCCGGTGCCCACTCCAATCACCAGACGCCCGGCCATGAAGAGGGGAATTCGAAGCCCAAAGGGGGCAAATTTGGAGGCCCAGCAGAGGCAAACACCCAAGAGGAAGGTCATTGAATTGGCGAGCATCGCCGTCCGACGGCCCCAGCGATCGGCTAAGTAACTGGTAAAAAGGCAGCCAAGGATGGCGCCCGCCAGCAGCAACGACACCGCCACCGACCACAGGAGTTCAATCTGCTGGTGATTAGCATCATCTTCCGCTGCTTTGGTTAAGGAAGAAGAGGTACTTTGAAGTCCTAGGCTGGCGTTGAAGAAGTCCTTGAAGGTTTCCTCGGGGGTGTTCACCACGCCCAGGTTGTAGCCGGAGGGGAGGGAGTTGCTGAGGAAGGAGGCGGCGGCGACAAAGATCAAACGGCCTGCGACGCCGGATGATTCATTTTTGGTAGGACAGATGTGCTCGTTTGAAGATTTAGTAGTGTTTTCATCTGCCACCGATGTCACTGAAGAGAGGGAGATGACTTCAAAGGCAGAAGTATTTTGTTGCTTTTGCTGTTGCTGCTGTTTTTCAATATCATCCTTTTTATCTTCCTCCTCTTCATTTCGAAAGCGGACAAAGTGCTCTGGTCTGGTGGTCAAGTGTGGAGACTGCATTTTTTCTGGCTTTGGGTAACAGCAAAGTTTTTTTGAAAATTATTTTTGCAAGTCAGAAAACTGCAGCACTTTTTGTGTTTTGCTAGATGTCGTTTTAGGTGTGTTGACAGAGTGGCCAATGAGGGCCATCTTTTTATACCACCACTTTGCCATTTTGAAGAAGGTACCTTTTTGGGGAAGAAGAATGCAAAAGCAATGTGCAAAAAGTGGTTCATTTATGTGGCCCATCACGGTCTCTGATGACAGAAGTGCACTAAAGTGCAGCAGTGTCTTCTCTTTTTGGGGAAAGTAGAGCACATGAGTTGAGACGGAGGTTAGTGAGGTCAGCAGCAGTTGCGGCAGGGTGATCAAACTGACACTCAACTTGAGATTACCTGCCTTCTTCCCTTTTCAGTGAGCAGTTCAGGAACCAAAACGAGTGGAAGGTTTCCAGCAACTGTACAGTGTGTTTGTAGTTTTCTTAATTTTGCTGTAAATGGCATTTAAAATAATCCGGTAATTCAGCTACTGCTCGTGTTTTATTGACATGCATACATTTGCGCGCCTGTCACTGATCTGCTTGATGCTTGATGCACAATTTTCCACACTTTGCTGTACAGGACACAAGACAAGATTTACAACACTGATGGTGGTGGTGGTGGTGGGCCAGTGAACCGGCCTAGACCGATTTCTGTGTCACTGTCACTGTACGACATCGTCTTCTTCTTTGTGTCAAGAGAAGCTTGGATACAAAAGAAAACAGTGAGAGCTTGAGTGTTATTTATAAACCTCTACAGTCAGTCAACCAGTCAGTAACCGGTGGATAATCATCCTTTGGCATTTTGTGCAATTTGGTGTGCTTAAGAACTAGAGAAAAGAAAGAAAGTTTTTGCTGTTGCACAGCACCTGCTGCACAAAGCGCCAATTGACCGTGATCTCATTACCATCTGCTTTTTACCAATTACCTAAAAGTACATCTCATCAGCTTTTGTTTTTCAATTGGTCTGCGTGATGAAGACAATGTAGGAGAGCATGAAGAAGCCCGTCTGAAAGACAAAGGCCACCTCCAGGCGGATCAGGTGGAAGAGTTTCACGGGAAAGTAGCCCACATAGAGGTCCATTGCCGTAATCTGCAGCTGCCTATGTTCAACCAGCATTTGAGGCGTTAAAACCGAAGATGATAAAGAATTACTTTGAAGATATCGATGTCTTAGAGTCCTGAGAATACTTCCCACCAAATTCACAATGACCCTATTAAGTGAAAGCAGGTAGAGCAGGTAGAGGAAGGTGAGCGTGCCGTGGAGGACCAGGGCGGCGTTCACCCGGCAGATGACCATCATGCAGATGGTGAGGATGGCGTTGAAGACGTTGAGGAAGGTGAAGATCAGATGGGGAAGGGACATCGCCTCGTTCAGCTTCCAATTAAGCAGCGCCAGAGCTCGAATCTGCCGCATCATCTCCTTCTCCACTTCATCCACCTCAGCTGCAGACATCTTTTTTGCATCGCAAACGGTCAAAAGTCGCCGTTGAATTTTCTGAAAAAGCAAAACTTCAAAAAAAATATTTCTAAAATAACCTTCTTCAAATAAACCTTCAGCGAAGCATAGGTGCACTGCTGGCTGTAGTGCAGTACGTAGCAGTTTAGAAAGTTGAAGACGGTGACATTGTAAATGGCCACCACAACGAAAACTCGTTGCCATTGTGAACCCACGGCACTAAACTTCTGAACTTCCGGTTCACCACCACCATCATCAAGATTCTTAAAAATGTACGCCACCTTGTAGAACTCCCAAAAGAGAAAGTTGTTGACGGTGAAGATGGCGAGGAAGGCGATGACCGCCTGCTGTCGGTTAGAACCAAAACCACCGGAAGCCCTGAAGGGCGGCGCATCAAGAAGGCGGGCGATTCGATGTCCCACCAGGAGAAGGTACAACGAGTCGAGGGCGTACACCAGCGGGTGGACGTAGTGGACGCAGATGCCGACAAAAGTGGTGAAGATGGCGTTCGCCTGGTGGCAACGGGTTGAAATAAAAATCAGCGAAAAGGGATCTAGGCTGTTGAGAGCCCAAAGTGTCAAGGAGTCTAGAGTAAAGTTCCAGACAATGATAAGCACATTGGTCCACCGAATTTGACCATATTTTCCAATAAAAGATGAAACTTCCAAAGGAGAAAGCTTTGGTGATATGCCCAAAAAGCTGAAAATCAAGTAAATAAAATTTTTAGCAATTTTTTTTAAAAACAAAACAGTAATTTAAAACCTGTAAAAGTTGACAAAGAGCGCTATGACAGGCGTTTGAAATTCGGCGTCATTTGTCATGCCTGGAATTAAAATGTGTGCCTTTTGTTGCCTGGTTGCAAAATTAAAATGAGGAAATAATAAAAACATTGGGGCCTGAAATTGGTTTGTTTTGTTACCCGAAATTACTAATTACTAGCTTACTTGCAATTACAAACCATTAAATGCACGATAGTAGAACTAAACCACTACTTGAAAATGAATTGAAATTCAATAAATAAATTGCTAGCAAATAATAACAAGTTGTCTAAAGGTAAAAGTAGTTCAGTTGTTATTCAGTTGTTCTATTGTGTTTTTGTTTGAAAATTGATGACGTCAAAACGTTTGCTTTTGCACTTTAGTTTACATAATATACAGGTTACTAAAAATTCGTTGTTTGACTTACCTGGAATTATCAGGCCAAACTCATTGTTCATCTTTTCCCCTTCCCCTTCTTCATCTTTCCTTTTTCCGAGGTCTTCGTCCTGGTCTTGGTCTCCGCTGCTGACGTCAACACCTTTTTAGTTTTGCTTGCCTTGCTGCTCTTTGACTTTCCTCCGGCCGTCTTTTTAAGCGAGGATCTTTTGGGGGCAGCAGCACTACTCAGCAGGCCAACTCCTGCTGATGACTTGTTGGACTTGTTGGACTTTTTCGTCCTGGTTGACTTCCTCCTCTTCTTCACCTTCGGTGACCACTTCTTTGAGCCGGACCTATTTTCACCCCTTTTAGAGCTTTTATGATCACCACCACCACCACAGTAGACGCTCAAGGCACAGCAGCAGAGAAGGTACAGTAGAAGTGAAGCAAAACAAAGCGCTCCGACCACCTGCCAGACGGTGAAGTGGCCAAAGAGGAGTTTCTCCGCGGAGGAATCTCGATGCTGGTGATGATCGCCTCCTGCGTCGTCAGCGTCATCGTCATCGTTGTCATCCGACCAGGAATTCCCACTTTGAGTTCCATCCGTCTCATCCGTTTGGTAGTGGTAGTCGTGAGTGGACGGAAGTCTAAAGAGTTCATCTGACATGGCGTGATTAAAAAAAAGTGAAGTTTGCATATTTTTGAGCGTTTTCCGCGTTTTTATGTAAAAAAAGTTCAATTTTCATCGGTGCTCGCATTTAGAACTTCTTCTTTCGCTTTTAATTAATTTAGACCAGTGAGTAAATATGTTCCCAATCTTCACAACACTTCCTATCTTCCACCTCCTTTCCGGTAGTAAATGGGCAGCGGCTGACCGCCGGGACTGGTGAAGACCCACCGCTCCAGACTGAACAGCTCCTCACCCTCATCAGGGGCGAAGATCAGGTAGAGCCACTTTAGGGTACTAGAAAGGAGTTCCGCCGGCTGGTAGGTAGTCCTCCGGGCCACCGTCTGCGTCACATCGACCACCGTTCCAAAGGATCCCACCGTCTGAACTCCTCCTCCTCCGGTAGAACTTTCCCCCTGATTTCGACAGCTCCTCCGCAGCGCCTGCACCAGCGCCCAGGCGTACTCGCGGTAGCGGGCGTCTCGGGTCAGGCGGTAGAGGAGGAAGTAGGTCTCCGCCAGCTCGCCACTCAGGTGGTACTCGCGATCTTTGGGGTTGCTGCCTTGCCTTTGACTTTTTGTGGATGAGGTTGAGGAGGAAGATGATGAGGATGAAGAAGACGAAGATGAAGATGATGATGATAAAGATGATAGCTTAGCTCCTGTTTGGTTCGAGGAGGATTCTTTGGAGGATTCTTTAGAGGATTCTTTGGAGGATTCTTTGGAGGATTCTTTAGAGGACTCCTCTCTCGTCTGTGGAAAGTAGTACCGGTTGGGTGGCAGACCGGTGGCCTGCTCCCCGGCCACCGCCCGCCCCGTCTCCGCCAGGCTCTTCGCCCAGAACCAGTGGCGCCCAATGCGCTCCCGCTCCTCGGTATTTGCGTACCGTTTGCAGCTGCGTCGCGCCCGCCGCCGCTCCAGCGCCCGCGCCCCCAGGGCGAACATCCCGGCGAGGGCGTGGCCGCTGACGTCCATAAAACGGCCGTGAAATCGCCTCCGTTTAGAAGTGGGATGGTAGTCCCGAGCAAAGGTGAAGTAGTTTTCGTCCCCTCTTAGGGAAATACTGCAAAGCATTTCCGCCCGCTGGACTGCCGCTTCTATAGCTTGTAAATATTCTTGGAAACAGTCATCCTCCTGGGTGGGCATTCCCGAGAAGCCGTCGCAGGCGATGAACACCGCCAAAAGGCCCCGGTAGGCGGCGCTGGTGCTGCCAAAAAGCGAAGCATTCGAGGAGCCGCTCCACCGCCCCCGCATAATGTCCACCTCTTTGAGGAGCAGGCCATTGGCTGAAGACTTCCGCAGATCCATAAGGTTCGCCTTGATGGCGGTGAAGCGCTCAGAAAAGCGCTCATCTCCGCTCACTTCCGCCAGGTAGGCGTACTCGAGAAGTCCAGCGGCCACGGCGGAGGTCGGCACCCTGGTCCCCGAAACGGAGCCATCCTTGGGGACGATGTACTTGTGGGGAAGACCTCCTGAAGAAGTTAAAAAGAGGGGAGTTTCAAAAAAGGAGTTTCGAAAACATCTGTTTCCCTTTTACCTTTAGTCCCCGCGTACGCCGGCTCCAGCAGCAGGCCAATCTCGACGGCCCTCTCCAGGAAGAGCACCTCCTTGGTCAGAGCGTAGCAGCTTAGCAGTCCGCCGATGTAGCCGCTCACCACTCGACTGACCTCCACCGAGCTTGAGATGCTGGCGAAGGAGTTGCTGAGACTTCGGGTGATCCACTTCCGCCCCGCCTCAAACTCCTCCTTCAGTCCAGCAGCCCAGAGGGTGGACATCGAGGTGACGATGGTGTAGCCGGAGTTGCGGCCAAAGAGGCCGTAGCTGCCCCGGCGGTAGTCGAGCTCGCCGTGGCCCCAGCTCCGCCGGGCGTAGGCGGCCCAGGCCTCGCGGATCATCGACCGTACCACTTCTCGACGTTGGGTGTTTGGGTTTGCTGAAGACGATTGGGGTGGTGATGGGGGTGATGCTTTGGGGTGATTGAAGGGGACTGCTGAAGGTTCAGAGGCGGTGCTGGTGGTGGTAGTGGTGGTGATCTGTTTATCGTTAGGCGAGTTCAAAGATAGTTCGACGGGAGTTTGCTGTGGTGAGTTGGCGGAAGAGTTATCTGTGAGGAGGAAGGATTTGGGTTGGGCTGTTATCACTGTTGTTGTTGCTGCTGCTGCTGTTGTTCCTGAGTTGATTGGATTTTGAGAAGTAGGAGGTTGAAAAGGTGAGTTTGGGTTGCCTGCCCCACCAGCAGTTGAGACTTCAGTGGTCGATTTAGGAGGAGTTTTTGGCCTTGAGGAGGAGGAAAAGAAGTTGTTGCTGTTGTTGGTGCTGCTGCTGTGCCTTGAAGAGGACGTCTTCTTCGTTGAGGTACAACAGCTGAGGCACATGTTTTTGGTTGTTCTTTGCGCTGTGTTTAGCGCCGCAGGTGGCGCCTTCGTCGAGGACGGTCTTTTTGTGTTTGTTGACAAACGTGAAAACTGTACAAAAAAA
>JAALOO010001148.1_pt1 | contig 19525 bp, 24 predicted proteins | sample 7257641 | NCBI WGS metagenome assembly JAALOO01 (sample SAMN14085613, study PRJNA598686) | mite metagenome | biome: ENVO:01001000; feature: ENVO:01001002; material: ENVO:01001226; isolation source: single female mite from University of Michigan culture on fish food culture... ...
TCGAACTTCGCGTGAGCAAAGCCACGTCACCAGCGGCCTGGTGGCCGCTACTTTTTGTATTTTTTTGTTACACAAATACAAACTGTAAAATTTTGTTTATTACTTTAACTTATGTTTAGAATTTTTATAAAAATTTAAATTGATTACAAATTAAGATAATTTGCAATTAAAATACTTTGAAAAATAAAAAACAAAAACTAAACATAAAATTGAAGAGTAAGATATATAAGAAGTTTAAAAGTTTTGAATTATTTATGCGAAACACATCAAAATAATGAGTGGGTGCAATGCAAATTAATGCAGCGATAGCCAAGATAACTGCAATTAACTGATCACTGATTGATGTCACTAATTGTCGATTACTTTCAAGTCATTTAAAAGTCGAAATAACTTGAAACCTTTCAAATTAATTCAATTACCGATCATTAAATTAATCAAGGCATGATGTTTATTTTGAATAAGTACTTTGCATTTAAAAGTAATTTTAGGAAACTTAAATGTGATCTATAAAACTCTTACTTTTATGTTTAGTTTCAAGTCACTAAGTTTTTTGGTTTTACAAATTTGATAAAAACTGGATACTGTGATGCTACCTGACGGACAAATCTCACACTGAAAAAAACAATAAAAAAATTTTTTTTCTGTGTAATCCTGTGGGTAAAAAACCATTTCCCGAAACTTCATCTTTCAAACAACAAAGAAATTAGACTAGTGTAGAAGCAAAAGAGCAAATTATTGTTTATTGTCACGTAACTGTCACCCTTGTCCTTTGTACAACAAGCTTGTAGTTTGTGTGTGTGTGTGAATGAGTGTACACCTTTTTCGTTGAAAAGTAGAGTAAAATAAAATTGACTTGATGGCAACAAAACAGCGGAGTTTGTGTCAGTGTGTGTGTGTGTTCTGTAAAAATTGAAGATAAATAATAAACAGTTCCTAATTAACAGTTGACTATTGCTTGTCCACAGTGTGCATGATAATTGTCCTTGTGGCAGGCTGGTCCAGTTGAAAAGTGGGTGTGAGGTCGCTAATCACTTTGGTTAGGTAGGCAAGCCAGCCTTCTCACGACACACTTTAACCAGAGCTCGCAACATAAACTGCCGACGTGACAGTTCCCGCACATGCTAAAAGGAGACAAATTAGTTTTATCTTTAAAAACTGAGAACTCTAAAAGCCGTACCTTGATGAAAACGTCCAAATCAATGACACCCTTCTGCAGGGCCTCGTTGAGGTTGTAAGTAGTGTCGACTATGGCATTTTCCTCGGCGAATGCATTGAACAGCTGTTTGTACAATGGCTGCACGGGGCCAAAGTATTCGTCAATGTTCAACGTCTCCTTCGTCGAGTCGGCTTTGGCCAGACAATCGTCCACTTTGGCGTCCTTGCTCTTTAGCTTCTCCTTGCACTCACTCAGCTGAACCAGGTTGTTCTCAATCGTCTTGACAATGTTGTCCAGCTTTTGCTTGCCATTGTTTAAATCGTCACCTGTTTGAGAAAACAAATAATAAGAAACGGCCTAATTGATCAAGTCTGCACTGCGCTTACATGTCTTCTTGAGGACGCCAATTTCGGCGCTGTACTGTGCAATCAGCTCCTTTGAACGCGCCTTCAGTTTGTCTTCAGCAGCGCTGACCAGTGATATGCGTATGTGCTCTCGAGGAATAGTGTCGGTGTTGACTGCTGAAGTTGTTGGAGGCGTGTAAGTTTGCATGTAGCTGGAGTGAGGATACATGATGGACGCATTCGGATCCGCACTGCCTGAGTATGATGTTGAAGTTACAGGAGCAACTGCTGGGTAGACATTTGCATAAGGATAGGAAGGCTGATAGGTGTTCGGTTTTGGCATGTTAGATGCATTGGGAAAAGCTGAAAAACAGACCGTTAGGGATTACATCATTCACCAAAAAGAAGCCAATAAGTACCACTTGTGGTTGTTTGATCTTGCGGCTTAGGTTTTGAGTAGAGCGGCGGAGTCTCGCCAAAGACGATGATCATCACTTGAATGACGCCAAGCAGGTCGCTGGAGCCAGAGGTCCAGTCGGCCAGGTAAGGCAAAAAGATACGTCCTGCATCATTGACGTGTTGAGAGACCTTGATGGTCATGTCCTTCGTCGGGTTCACCCAGCAGATGGGCGCCGATTCAGGGTGATTGGGGAGAATCCACAGGCTGACGGGAATGTTGTAGGTGGCATTTCGATAGGAAACGGGAATGGTGCCTTTCAGGACAACCAGATCTCGCTTGGTGCCCGTCGGAAGGTGGCATTTCTCGATCACCGGCTTCAGACCTCGGTAGCAGTTGATGACGCCATTTATGTCCCTCTTCGCCTGGTCTTGGTACATGTACTGTAGGGTGGGGCGGAAAAGGAGGAAATGGATTCATGATCAGCCAGATCGACTAGAGGAGATCGACAGACATAACACAATGACACAAAAACAAACCTTGGCAGTGGAAAGCAGTCTTGCAACATCCATTCTTTTTTGTAGTTTGAGACCCGGTTGAGGATGCCGTCGAGCGAAACGATCCTCTTTCCGCAACTTTCTGGTGAAAAACTCTGCTGTGGTGACGACAATCAGATGGACAAAGTGGTAAATTGTACGCAAAAGAAAAAGTCGCGACTGACAACAAAACAACAGAGCACAGAGAGAGTGAGAAAGAAAGAGAAATTGCGTCGATGAGGGAGAGAAAAAACTCAAATATCGGCAATGAATCACCGACGCTGCTGGGGTGGCAATAGCCACCAGCGGCAGTTTGCACTTGTGGTTGCCGCGGGAGATGAGGCAACTGATAACCGGAGGGAGATAAGCGCGCACTCCTTTTCACCATTACTCATCATCACCCACAGCTGTTGGAGGAGGAGGAGGATGTGAGCACTCTATTAGATCCCCTTTTACGACGTCAGCGATTGAGACATCAGATGTGCCCCAAAAGTGGACAAAAATGGACAGCAGACGGATTTCAAGGTGCACGGAGGACAACAACAGTTTTTTATTATTTAAAAGTGATGAAAGAGGTGGGAAAGTAGAAGTCAAGGAAGGAAAGTAATAAATAAAAGATGACTGAGGTGAGAGGAGAGCGCCAAAGAAATAAAAGGTAGGCTCAACGACAACAACAACAATAGCTTTAGCTGCGCGAAGACGGCGATGAGGGGGTGGACAGTGAGTGACGATGGTGGTGGTGATTGTGGTGGTGGTGATTTCGATGATGAGATGATGTTGAGGTGCTGTTGGGAGGTGAAGAAGAGGAGGAGGAGGAGGAAGATGAAGGCGGTGAGCTGCGCAGAGAGAAGATACTGGAGGAGGAGTGACCACCGCCCGGACTGGTGGAGTAGGAGAAGGAGCCCGCACGGCGGATGGCGCCCGAGTAGATGGGCGAGTTGGGCAGGCGGCTGAGGGAGGAGTAGCAGGCGCTGCCGTAGAAGCTGGCCTTCACCCGGGTGCCCGTGTAGAGGAGGATGCCCACGTCGTTGTGGCCGTTGATGAGGGCAATCTTCAGCGCACTGCAGCCCTCGTTGTCCTCCAGCAGCGGGTCGGTGTCCGGGTGGGCGAGCAGCACCGAGATCACCTTGGGGTGGCCGTGCTCACTGGCGCACATCAACGCCGATGAGCCGTCATTGTCCTGGAGGTTGACCTCGGCGCCGCAGTCCAGCAGCATCTTGCAGATCTCCACTCGCCCGTGGGCGGCTGCCAGCATCAGTGCGGTCTGGCCGTTCTGCGGATGGGTGAAAACGTGTTAGTAACTAGAGAAAACGTCAACTCTTTGAAAACAAAGTTCTCACCTGCTTGGCCTTCATGTTGACGTCGGCCTGGTGAAAGAGGCGGTCTACCACATCACGGTAGACGGCATTTTCAATGTGCAACAGTGAGACGAGCATCGTCGCCGTGTAGCCAGCCTGCAAAAAACCCGAGTGAAAACAAAGTTTAAAACCCTGAACACTTTCTCACAACTTTCTCTCCCACTTACCTTGTTGTACTTGTTCACATCGCAGACCTTCGAGTCGAGCAGCACCGAGACGACGTCAAAGTTCTGAAAGCTAATGGAGTAGTGCATTGCCGTGTTCCCATTGGAGTCAGTCAGATTGACGACAAAGTCCAGGAGGCGGGTGGAGAAGCGCTCGGCAGTGTCAATGTACAGCTCGACGACGCGAGAGTCCGCCTCCTCGGTAGAGGAGATCTTGAACCAGATCTTCTTCACAGAGGAGACGCTCTTCGACTAAATGGGAAAGTTTAAATAAATGTAAGTTTCAGCTGCTATTTGATGAGCTGTTACTTACAAAGAGAAAGCTGCTGCTCCGCTTCGGATCAGCCAGGTTGTCGTTGATCACCCTCAGCGCGGCCTTCGTCTCCTGAGTGGGCTGCACGGCGGCGTAGTCCAGTGGCTTCTTCTCTCTCACCACCACCACCTTCTTCTGGCTCTCCCTCGCTGCTGCTGCTGTGCTCGTAGTGCTGCCACTCATGATCTCCTGATCGTGGTCTGAGGTAGAGGAGGACTGCGTGTACATGCTGCCTGACATTTCCATATCGGGAAAGACCGCGAGCAGCTCAGGGTGATCATCTTCAGCGGCGGTCACGGCCGCTGAAACAGAAGAGGTGGCACTCTGCGAGACACAGTCTGCCACCTGTCCTCCTCCTCCTCCTCTAGTTCGCTCCACTGAGATGCCTGAATCGGATTTGATGATGGTCGGCGCCAGAGCAAGTGCCGCCTGAATGTTCTCCGGCAGCATGATCGAACAGGTGAGACCGCTCTCCGAGGTGGTGGAGGTAGTGCTGGAGGTCATCTGCTGGCTGCACTTCTCACACAAGCGGATGGAGCCCTGGCTGGAGGAGTTGGAAGAGGAGCTGGAGGAGTTGCCCACGGGTGAAGCAGTGGAGATGTGCAGTTCGACGTTCGTCTGGAGAGGAGAGGACTTTCGGTGCTGCTCCTCTGAGGGGTACATCCACTGATTCAGATTTGCTAGATGAGATGGCTGCTGCTGCTCACTGGTCATTAGATCAAGAGACGTCGGCCTCAGTTGGTCTTGAAGGAAGGACAGTTCACTAGTGGAGACGGCCTTGTCCAGTGTCTCAGTCACCTCAGACGCCTGAACAGCCGCATCCTCTCTGCTCACTGATTCTACCACCTCTTTCCAGTTGTGAGGTGGTGTTTCGGTGGAGGTACTGCGTGAAACGGTGCGAGGTTGCCTATTACTACTACTACTACTTTCTAAAGGGCCAGTCCAGGTGGCCCTGTCCACCGTCTGTGCCCTGACGACCAGATCACGCCCTCTGAGTTCAGTCTGCGCAAATGCATTTCGCGGCGGCAGGCTGGGCGCAAAGCTGGTCAGGGTGCCAATTGAACGTGTGCTAGGCTTCGGCGGTGGAGGTGATGATTCCGTGCCGCCAATTGAGATCGATTCACCCTTGCTGATGGAGAGTCGAGGAGTCGAGGGTGGGTGGACTCCGGGTGATATACGACAGCTGCCATTACCGACCGGCACGAGCTCCAGAGTAGCAGCCGCCTGCAGCTCGTCACGTTGTCGCTGCAGCTCGGCAATCTGCTGCTTCAGCAGTGGCACTTGCGCCACGGCGCTCTCCAGCTCCTGAACACGCGTCAGACTCAGTGCGAGATGGCTTCTAATTTGGGTGAGCACCGATCTGGAAATAGACGACGACGGACAGGAGGAGGGGGTGGGCGAGGGTGGCGGTGAGTTGGGGCAACACTGCTGCTGCTGTTGATTAGGGTGCTGATGCTGCTGGTGTTGCTGACTTTGTTGTTGATGTTGTTGATGAGGGTCGCCGTCATCGTTTGACTGCCGCCGACTGCCGCCCAGGCCATTGACATTGCCGTTGAGGCTGAGATTTTGACTGCTGCTCAGTGAGGAGGATGACTTTGATGACTCGAGGAGAACCTCTTCAAACTTGTTCACCGCCTCGCTGAGCATCGACTCGACGACCTCCACCGAGGCGTCCGTCTCAATGGAGGCATTCGAGTGGAAGTGGTGGTTCGTCGTGGCAGTCGCAGCTGAATAAGCCGATGGAGATGGGTGCACCGATCCACTGCCATTTCGTGCGGCGGCAACTGAAGAGAAAGGGATCTCTTTTAGGGTGAAGTAATGATTGCGCGCAGTGTCGTTAGTCGTTGCACTGCTGCTGCTAATAATACTACTGCTGGTAACAAAGTAGCTGCTGCCACCCTTGGCAGAGGGGTACAAATCACAATAGGAAAGAAAGGAGGAGGACTTGGTGGGGGTTGTGATGGAATGGTTGGGCAAATGGTGAGCTGAGAAGAGTGCATTCTCCGGACTAGCGGAGAGGGCCAGATTGAGCTTCCGACGGAGGGAGCCAAAGGAGCGACAGCTGAAGTTGGGGGATCGGTTGGCGCCGTACAGAGCGGTCAAGAGGGCGTCACAGTAGCGAACAAAGTCAGTGTCAATGTGAAAGCCGTAGGGACAGCACTTGCAGGGGGGTCCACTCGAAGAGGGAAGAGGAGGTCCACTGCCTCCTCCTACTCCTCCTCCGTTGAGAGACGTCAAAATGCCGTTTTTGGGAAGGACGGAGGACGTGGGGGAGGAGAAGGAGTTAGTTGAAGTCCTAAAGGAGGTCATGGTGAGGTGGCGGTTGTGGTGATGCGGCACACAGAGGTATTCGGGACACAGAACACAATTGATTGTCAGCGTTAACGGTGCTGATCAGCAGACAGTGAGGGCGACAGTGGAACGACAAGCATTAGACAGCGATGCTGCTACAGGTGGAATGGCGAGGGAGAAAGGGAAAGAGGGAAAGAGAAAGAGGAGAAGTGGTAAGCGTTTGGCTCCAATTAGTTATTATCACCGCACACGTACATCACACACACACTTTCTACAGACAGACACAGACACACAGGTAACCATGAATACAAAGCAGCGTCGGCATAAGCAGTGCTACGACACTGAGGACAGCAAACATGGAATGGTTATGGAGAGAGTGCAGCAGCGACAGCAGCAACAGCAGCGCACTGTGGCAGCCACAAATACGGCCAAGTATAGCTCGCTAAGTGATCGGCAAATAGAAACAATGGCAGCTTATGGCACTTATGGCAATCGAAGCAACAAACAAACACAAACAGAGTTGGAGAAGGGCACAAGTACTAGTGGTGATAGTAAATCGTCGAATTAAGCCGCTGACAGTCGTGGAGTTGCTTAGGAAAAAAGAGTGCGCCAGTCTGGCTGTTGCTGTGATTTGAGAAGATACGAGACTTTGCTTTGCTTTGTTTTGAGCTTTGAGCTTTGCCTGGCGATACACAAAACTGTCGGGCGACAAGTGCTGGAGAATGGCGAAGAAAAAATGCTGAAATGAAAGAGGAAAAAGAAACAACAAAAAATCTGACGCCAGTTGTTCAGGGGCACGCTGGGGACAGGAGAGAGAAAGAGAGAAAGCTTGAAGAGAGCACTCACATGTCGCTTACCACGAACACCACCACCACCGACTATCGCCTAACAATAAATGGTGCGACCTTTCTCGCGGCCGCGGCAGTGCGTAGGAGTGAGAAGAACAGCCGAAGAGATGCCTCGCTCGATTAGTTGATGCTCGCGCCGGGAGCGACGATGAAGATGAAGAAGAAAAAGAAGAAAGGAAAAAGAAAGAAGAGAAGCAACAACGGCACCAGCAAGAGCAAGTGAGAGTGGTGGTGAGCGGCATCAGGCAAGCCAATCTCCGGGTGTGAGCTAATTGAAATTGCTGCTCTTCAAATTATTTAGCAGTTAGTTAGTAGCTGGTGGTGGTGGTGGTGGTGGTGGTTAGTTAGAGTTAGTTAGTCAGTAGGCAGCTTCATTAGCATCTTCATCTGATTGGGCATTCACTTGAGTGATGTCTGTGTGAGTGAGTGAGTGTAAGTGAGTTCAGCGAACAAACAGTAGATACGGCAAAGTGAAGTGGTGTTTGCGGCATGGCGGCGGCGGCTCCTCTGACAAATGGCCATTGCAGCTGCTGCTGCTGCTGCAGTAGATGGCAATGTAACCAGAGACCGTTTCGCACTTCGCACGCAGTAGATGTCTTCGACGATTGCTCCTCTGGTGACTCACACTCACTCGCTCACTCACTTACTCCCTCACACACACTCCACTGTGGGTCTCAACTAACTATTGACAGAAATAAAACGCCAGTGACTGCGCACCACCATCGCTGATGATGATCATGATGATGGCGGCGGTGGTGACGAGGAGACGCCATCGCGAAGAGCATTGAATCGAGCGGCGATGAATGGGCTGAAAAAAGGGTTACCTGGCGCCAAACAAACGGTGAACAAACGGGGCTGGCGCTGCTGGCCGTGAGGCGCCGCAGCGCAATTAGCCGCCTTGGCGAGAGACAAAGTATGAAGCCTGGTGAGGTGACTGGTGCAGGAGGGAGGGAGGAAAAGACGCAGACAGTTGTGGCGCCTGAGAGAATGCAGGAAGGAGCAGAAGAAAGGCGAAGAAGCAGGACAGAGAGGACACAAGTCAGGCAGTAGACAACGACGAGGGCAGAAAAAGCGAGACTGCTGCTGCTGCTGCTTCAACAGGTAAACAGAACAGAACAGCAGAAGCAGTCGCAGAATGACGGGACAGTAATCGAAGGCTCAAGAGTGGAGAAGAAAGAAGAACGAATATCAGCGCCAGAGAAAACCGGTTACGTCGGTGATAATGATCATTCGCCATGATAGTGCAATCTCTCTCTCCCTTTGACCGACGTCCCCTCTACTCTCTGACCTATTGTCGCGGAAGGAAAGAAAAGAAGAGAGACTGATTGTCTCACGGATTCAAGCAGGTGAACATACAGTTAATGTGTGTGTGTGTGTGTGTCTGTGTGCGCGCTTATTGTCAGTTTCAATTTGCACAACAGCCACCAGATCCACCTCCTCCTTCCTGAACGGGAGTTATTCTAATTACAAGCTGGTGATTGCCGATAATAAGGCATCCATAATAAATTGCGCATTAATAGCCGAGGATGGAGGGGAAAAATGAAGGGACTGGGAAACAGGAGACGGGAGAAGAATGCTAAATACCTGTAAAGTTCACATACCTTCAATAGATGACGGTGGAATGTTTAGATAAAATTGATGATGATGAAGCTGATTAGAATTATTGATTTGCCCTCTATGTGGCCAAGATCGATTGCCTAGTGGTGGACAGTGGTGGTGGTGGTGGTGATGAAAGGGGCAATGGTGATGCTGCAAAAGGCGAGAGTATTCAGGCCATCGGCAAAGGTCGTTTAGCAATAAATTGGATCCTTGTCCACTACCAAGACGCTGCCTTTGTTCTAATTCATGGTGACAGATGGCCAGAGACAGCTGCCGCCACTGACCAGGTGAGCTGCTCAGGAGAAGGTGATGGTGATAGTGGTGATGACCGCTGAGAGTATTGGCCGTCCACTGGCCGTCGTGGTCTTCGACACTTCCGCCTGGTCCCGAGAGTCCACGAGAGTGCCACATTGGGGAATCCCCTGAAAGAATTCCTCTCTCTCCGTCAACTCTTTCTCTCCCTCTGATGGCGCAACAAGTTTTGCCAAAAAAATAAATGCCAGATGAGATCGTCTATTTGCACAGCAGCAGCATGCAACTCGCCGGCCAGTTTCTATTTCTGACCAATTTTTTTCTGAATCACAAACAAAACACAGCAGAGATTCCTGATTTTATATCTTTGAAACAAATCTAAAGGATTCTATCCGTCCTGTCGGTGGCAGTTGCCAGTGAGGAAGCAAAATTCTGGGACCAAGCCGGATCCTCCTCTTTACTTTTCACCGGGCATCAACATGATTGCGGTAAGTGAGGCTGCCTTCTTTCTCTTATTTGTTGATGTAACTTTTGTTTGTTTGACAGACAACAAGCCAACATGTTTTGTCAAATAATAACAATCTACCAATGAAGGGTGATCCTCACATCAACGCTAACATTAAGCAAGATTCACTAGACAGAGATTCAGAAGCCCCATTGCCGCCTCTTCCAGTTCCTGGATTCTTTAAAAACGTCAGCGACCGAGTGTTGAAAGCAAGAGTAAAACTTTGCGAGGCACCATATGATTTGGAGGCATGGAATGTCTTAGTAAAAGATGCACAGGTATTTTTTGTAAGCTAATCGGTTTATTTTATCTAATGGACTTTTATTGATAACTTTCTAGGCAAAGCATGTTGACGTTTCTCGTGAGCTTTACGAACAGCTGGTCACTCAGTTTCCAACATGTGGACGGTATTGGAAGCTATACATTGAACAAGAGGTATGGCTGTGGCTGCATAACACCGAGTAAACAAATAGTTATTTTTGTTGTTTTCCTTTGCAGATTAAATATAAAAATTATGAAAAAGTTGAAAAGGTAAATATTGACCATTCCCACGACCACAACAAGACTAAAAGTATTTCACCCCCTTTTCAGCTTTTTCAAAGGTGCCTCGTCAAGGTGCTCAACATTGAACTGTGGAAATGTTACCTAAGTTATATCAAGGTAAGTTACAAGTTAACGAATCAAAATGTTTTATAACTTCTGATTCTCTTACAGGAAGCAAAGACCAACTTGCAGTCATTTCGCGAGAAAATGGGTCAGGCGTTTGACTTTGCACTCGACAAGATGGGAATCGACATCAGCTCCTATTCCATATACAACGACTATGTCCAATTCCTGAAGGGTGTCGATGCGCAGGGAAACTACGCCGAGAACCAGAAGATCTCCGCCGTGCGACGCGTCTACCAACGTGGCATCCTCATTCCCATGGCGAATATTGAATCATTCTGGAAAGACTACCTCAATTACGAGCAGGTAGAAATGATAGCCATTCTTTACTCTTATCAGAGCTTTACTCATTACCAATTACAATATTATTAAATATGGCGTCGTTATCAAATCACTTTCTAGAGCATCAACCAAATGTTTGTCGAGAAGGCCATTTCAGACCGCTCCAAAGACTACATGAACGCCCGGCGGGTGGCCAAGGAGTTTGAGGTGATCACCCGTGGACTGAACCGAAATGCACCCGCCACGCCGCCCACCTCTTCATCGGAGGAAGTTCGTCAGGTGGACCTCTGGAAGCGGTACATCTCCTGGGAGAAGGGAAATCCGCTGAAGAGCGAAGACTCCACTCTGGTCATCAAGCGAGGTACTACTACTTAAAATACTAAAAATAACCTACCCCCCAATTCCTCCTAACTTTCTAATTACCCCTTGTCTTAGTGGTTTTCGCCTACGAGCAGTGCCTCCTCTGTCTGGGCCACCATCCCGACATCTGGTACGAGTACGCGTCCTACCTGGAGGAGAACAGCAAGCTGATGGCGGAGAAGGGCGACATGAACCACCACAAGGCGCTGCAAGAGGACGTCGCCTCGCTCTATGAGAGGGCCACCTCCACGCTGCTCAAGGAGAACGTCCTGCTCCACTTCTCCTTTGCAGACTTTGAAGAGGTAATGTTATTATTAAGCTTTTTTCCTGTTGTCTTTTGTTGTCTCAAGTGCCCACCAGCATTGTCTGCCTAATTTGTTTTGTTGTTTAGTTTGAGTATTTACTTTTTTCCCTCTCTTTTTCCCCTCCGCAGTCTCGTAACCGGAAGGAGGAGGCAATGAAGATATACGAGAAGCTAGTGAAGATAAAGACGGAAGGCTTTGATCCGACCTTGATTTACATTCAGTACATGAAGTTCTCCAGGCGGACGGAGAGCATCACCTCGGCGAGAGGTATCTTCAAGAGGGCGCGAGAGGATCCGCGCTGCAACTACGAGATCTACTCTTCGGCAGCCCTCATGGAGTACTACTGTAGTAAAGTAGGGAAACTTTTTTATTTTTTACAAACGGAAAAAAATAAAAACCGATTGCTACAACCTATCACTTTTTTTATTGCATGCTCCACCCCCTCCACGTTTAGGACATCAACATTGCCTGCAAGATTTTCGAGCTTGGCCTGAAGAAGTTTCCCCACGAGTCGAACTACATTCTCTCCTACATTGATTTTCTCAGTCACCTCAACGAGGAGAACAACATTCGAGTGCTCTTTGAGCGGGTCCTCTCCTCCGATGCCCTGCCACTGGACAAGTCGCTGTAAGTGTGAGAGAGTGCTCTAACAAATCATTCATTTCATTGCCAATTTTTAATCTAATATTTATTTTTTCTTTACTTTTACAAACACTCCAAACAGCGAAATATGGAATAAATTCCTCGAATTTGAATCGCAAATCGGCGACCTGCCGAGCGTGATCAAGGTGGAGAAGCGGCGCTCGGCGGTGATTGACAAACTGCAGCGGGCCGCCTCGGAGACCTCGTGGATCGTCGATCGCTACAAATTTGGCAGTCTAATGCCGTGCAGCGCAGAGGAGCTGAAGTCAATTGGCTACGTGGTGGAGGGCAGCGGCGGCGGCAGGGGAAGCCATATCAATAGCGGCAGCGGTGGAAGCGGCGGCGGCGGCGGTGCTGGTAGTGCTGGCAAGAATGCCACTGGCGGCGCATCCGGCGCTGGCAACGGCGCCCTCGGAGCCGCCAGCAGCCTGGAATGTCCGCCCGCCGCGCCCAAGGCACGCGTCTTCCTTCCCAACCTCACTCAGATGGTGCCCTTCAAGCCGGTGCAGAGCCCAGGTAGGCCTTTTCTCACTTTTCAATATTGAACTTTTAATTTTGCGGCACTTGCACACATTTGAGGAATGCAATGGTGCTCCCTTTTATAATGTCGTCGGCGTCGAATGCTTTTCGCCTGCCTGCTTAAATCACAACACCCGCTAATCTTTGACGTCATCTCTCTCTTTTCTTTTTTCTCTTTGTTCACTCAACAGTGGCGAACATCATGCCCGGCGGCATCTTCCCCTACCCCCCGGCGGTGGTGACCACCCTCTCTCTCCTGCCGCCGCCCACCTCCTTCCGCGGCCCCTTTGTGCAGGTGGACGAGCTGCTGGGCCTCTTCAAGAGCAGTGCGGTGATTCAGCTGGCGGACAGCGCCGTCTCGGGCATCATCTCCTCCAGTCGCATCTTTGAGCCGCTGCAGCCCAGTGAGGCCCGGCCCTACTTTTCGCTGGCGGTCGACGCCTCCGAGTCCATTCAGCTGCCGGGCGCAATGGGCCCTGGTGGTGGTGGCGGTGTCGGTGGCGGTGGAGTCAGTGGTGGCAACATGGGCGGCCTCAGCATGAAACGCCAGCTGGACGAGGAGGAGGAGGGCGACGGGGAGGGCAATCTGCTGCCGCCGCAGTTTGACATCTACCGCACCAGGCAACTGCACAAGAAGCCACGCAACTGAACATTTGAAACTCGTCGTCGTAGTTGGCGGCTCGCGTGATCAGTGGGAAAAGTCAGTTGCAGTGTGTGTGCGTGTCAAACACCTTCAACACCTTCATCGCCTGGGAGGGGAAAAGCAGACAAAGTCTCAATCTTATTCACGACCACCACCACCACCATCATCCAATCAACTTAAAATCATTGCATGTCATTTGTAACATTGTAACATTGTTTCTTAGGTGTTTTGCTTTTCCCCTTGTCGCCTTCAGCCTTCTTCTCCCTCCTCATCCCCCGTCCTTCTGCACCCTTTTCTTGTAATTATTCTTGTTTACCTGTTAATGATTGACAGACGACGGACACGCGCACCCAGCACACCAAACACCAGAAGAAGTTGTACATGCATTTCTTTTTCGTCGCCCCGCTAATTATTTTTTGTGTCTACTTTTTTAAACCAATTCTCATTATATAAAATGCATTACACAATCATCTGGCGCAATTTTTCGGTGCATTTCTGATAGGGGTGAGTGAGTGAGTGAGTGAGTGGGTAATTGAGGAAAAACAAGGAGGAATGAAAAACAAAAGAAAGGAAAAAGTTGTACGGTGTTTAGATGGGAAAAGAGTGAGAGAAAGGATAGGGTGCACTGGATAGACGTGTTGGTGGCTGGGAAAGAGTTGAAGAAGTGCTTATGCTGATGCTGCTGCTGCTGCAAACTGCCCGGAAACGGTGAAGGTAGTGGTGATGATGATATTAGATGGCTGAAAGGGCTGCCGGTCTAGTGGATTTTCTGATTTTTTTAGACTTCTGACCCTGAAGAAGCTAGAGAAAGCTGAGCAGGAGGAAGCTGACTACCGGGCTGCTCCAATGGCTGCTGCTGCCCTGCTGCCTGCTGGTCCTGGTCGTCCTGGTCTGCATCGGAGACTGCCCCTGTCTGAGTGCCACTGCGACCGAATCGCAGAAAGGCCGTGTCCTTGGTCTCCTTCGGTCTCTTGTACAGGTAGCGACGGCCGAAGCGGAGGAAACTCTGACTGGCCGTGGGGTAGGTGTAGCGACGAGCTCGCAGCGTTTCATCACCTGCTCATTGAGAAGGAGGAGGAGGAGGAGAATGGTGAATGGGCGTAATTAGTTAAAGGGAAAAGTAAAGTAAAGTAAAGTGGTGATAACATGGTAATCAGTGACTTTCCACTATTATGATGACTTTGCATTGAGCATTCTTTCTATCTTCCAATTAGACCCAGTTCTGTCTAGCTGAGCAAAACAATCGAGCAATTGGCAAATTGGCAAACAACACGATCATTGCTGCCACGCTGAATAATAGATGAGCACTCATCCTCAGAAGCAGCATCAGCAACAAGAGCAAGAGCAGTGATCGTGCCGGATGGACTTGCAAACGAGTGGACACAGAGAGTACAATAGAGTTCATAGAGAATGAATAATTAAGACTGTTTAAGTTGGCTGGCTGAATGTCCCAGTACTCAATGTACTGCTGATGTCTTCGCTTTTTCGCTGTGCTCGATGTTGCCTCAGCTCAGCTCAACTCAATTGTCTCCTCTTATTCGACATCTACCCTAATCTAATTAGCCTAATGTCAAGTCTGAGAAGTGAGAGAAAGTTTGTCGCTCTTCAAAAAGTTGTGACAACAGTGAAACAACAATGAAGAAGAAGACCTTAGTATTATTACCTCGAGACAGGAACGGACCGGAGAGCGGCACCAGCTCCCTGGGGATGGGCTTAAAGAAGTACTGCGGTGCTCGTTGTCCACCACCACCACCAGTGCCGTAGGAGGAGGAAGAAGACGAGGAGGAGGAGGGCGACATTTGCCTGATGAAGTGCTCGCTCAGAAAGACTGGTCGCAGCTCTAGTGTCGGCAGCTGTTGCTGCTGATGAGGATGCTGATGATGCTGATGCTGACGATGCACTGATGCTGATTGCCATTGAGGTTGAAGTGATGCCGATCGACGTGCCACCTCCAGAGCACGTCCGCCCCCGCCGCCGTCAGCACTCTCTAAAGCAGCCGAGCTAAATCGCTGACTGGTGTCATCTCTGGTGGACGCATCAAAGGCGCCAGAGCCAGAGCTCTCCAGAGCATCGGCTGATGAGGAGGAGGAGGACAACAACGGCTCGGCGCCGCTGATGGTGAAGTTGGTTCCCGTCAGCAGAAGTAGACTTGCAGTCAGAAGTAACACACTGTAGCGATACATCTTTGATGCTAAAGACAAAATGAGAAAAGAACAGACAGGCAAACAAATCAATTTGACACTCAAAAACCAGGTAGACAACGAAGAATTAAAGCTGAAAAGTAACAAGCTCTCCTTATCACTTACTCGTGAGCAGCAAATTAGCTGATTTGAAAGCAAAGAGAAAACGTGAATTGATATATAAAAAATGCTTTTGTTGTAAAACAAAAGAAATGCTGTTGAAAACTTGAAACTTTAAAGTTGTAGCACTGAAAGCTGCTGCAAAAGCTTTGAGCTTCACTGCTCAAAAGTTAATTAGCTGCACTGAAAGAATAAAAGTGAAAGGCAGCAGCAGGGAAGTTGAAAAGTGGTTAAAGTTGTCCTAAAACGATGTAGTGCTGGTGGTGCTCATCATCATCCTCACTGCACTTTGCTGTGTGACTGACTGAGCCTGCCTGAATGTGGTCTTCTGCAATTTATACAGTGGGCCGGAGAAGGGAGACCACCACCACGTCTTCTCGAGGCGATGAAACACAGAACAGAGAGAAAGAGAGAAAGAGAAGACACAGAAGGAGACACTGCCCTAGATTGAAGCTGAAACAGACTGTGTGACACTGTGTTGCGTCTTCGGAGAGACAGAAGGTTTCCGGACCAGACACAGTCACAACGCCACAGCAGACGTCAGCAGAGGCGGATTCGGGCGTGAGGAGAAGATCAGGGAAAACACCAAACAGTTGACATTTGGAAGGTGTGTGTGAGAAGGGGAAAGAGCGTATATAGCGTGTAAGCAGTCTTTTAACCCGAGGAAAAGTACAGAGAGGATCTGTCTGAGGAAGTCAAAGTTGAAGTCGACGAAGCTGCTGTTTACCAAGATTGTGTGGTTCCTCGGTGGCAGTTGGCCACTTTGCATTGTCTATCTCTCTCAACCTAACATCTTGTCTTCTGCAAACCACCACCACCACCACCAGCAACTAAAACTGTGCACCGCCGTTTAATGTTCAATTTGACAGTGAGACCGAAGAGACCGACGACGATGCTTGGTTAGCACAATTGCCATTTGAAGTGCACTGTGCACTACACAACATAAGATGATGCTGCTGCTGCCTTTTTATAGAGGCAAATCACACACTTGTACAAAGGCTGACTGAGAAGAAAGAGAGAGTGAAATTGCTTTAACAGGCAAATGACTTTTTGTTCCCTTCCCCTCCTCTTCTGGAATACACACGCACACACACTTCAGTCTTCTAAAATGGCAAAAAGCTCCTTCTTCCTCCTCCTTATTAATTGCACTGAATGAGTGCACAGTTCAGCTTGTTCAGTGTGTTCGGTCTTTCAAATTAAAGACAGTTCAAGGGAGGGAAGAAATGGCAGGCAATTTTGGATGGGTGATGCTGAACAGTGCTGACCAATCAGTGCTTTAAACGATGCTATTTCGGTCAACTCGATGCACCACCACATCAACGTCACACAGTGGAGAGGCCAATCTTCATCTATTCACTGTTCGAAATTCCGTTTGATGGGCACTGCCAGACACTTTTTTCCCAAAGAAACGATGCAGTGCCAGACACTGTACTTCAATTGGCTGGACACGTCAAATCTGGTGTGCTGCGATCAATCGAACTGGTTGGTTGCCTTTCGGTGTCCTTCAGTGTTCTGGTGAAATGCGGCGATGCTCTAAGATGGTGGTGGTAAATTATTCAGTGAGTACTGCATTCCAAAGAGATTACCTCTACCTCCTCCCTCTCTCTCAATTTAATTAATTAATCAGTCTAATTAATCAGTTGTTAAAAGTTGTGGCAAAGCGAGTGAGTGAGTGATGTGCAGTCGGCACAGTTGACATCAACTAGAGCAGGGCTTCAGTTCAGTTCAGTTCGGTGTGTCACTCAATTATTGATGCAAACCAGTGACTGCCAGTGATCAAACATTCGACATCTCCCACTGACATTCACTGCATCTAATTTCATTCCATTCTTAAGCCTTCCTTTTCTGATTGCCGAAATAGAACAGTTCAATTGACAAGAAAGATTGTGTGGTGGCCACCAGCGTCATGGTGACTTCAGTAGAGTCAGCTCTGTCAGCCTTCTTTCAGTAGACTGTTGGTTCAGGTCACTGACGAGCATCGCAAGATCAGCGTCAAATGTCCTGCCGAGAAGTTCTGATGTGCTGTGTCGGATGAACGAGAGAACCACCGTTGATGGAAGCCAGTCTAGTCCAGCTAAAACAATTGTTTTTGGGGGCAATTCTCCGTTATTGCACTTTTCAAATGGGTCACAGTGAGAACAGCGGGTCATTTGGTTATTGGGTTTGCTAGTGAGATCACCACCTTAATATTTGGATACTTTGGCTAATTGCCTAATTACTGGCCGCATAACTTTGCTCGAATTGAAAAGTTTCACTCTGTTTCCTAATGATTCTCATTATTGAGGAAAAAAGCAATCTAACCTACCTGCAGGTGACATTCAGTGGGGCGACAATTAAGAAAGACCTCTTTTGTTTTTGTTTAAAACTTTAAACTAGGAAAGAAAACTTGACAAGTCAATTAGGAAATGATGATGCAAAAATGGGGGAAACAGTTCAAGTGTACCTGAAGTTGTTTACAGCTCGTCATTGTCAAAATGGAGAGAGAAAATTGAAGAAATCATATTCAGGTGCAACATTTTTGCTCAGTTTGATAAAAAGATTATCAACAAGGCTGCGCCCATTTCCACCTTCTTTGTTTTTCTATTTTGCCAAATTCGATAAATTTTTGAAAACACACACACACACACGGGAAATCACAGGTTTTATTGTTTTCAAGAGAGCGCAATCTAACCTTTTCATTTCTTCACCTCTCTCTTTTTTGAAAAAGCCGTGATCCACATCATGGAAAGTATGATGGCCTACTGCTCTACCACAAAGTTTGAAGACACTTCTGAAGCTCCCACTTTTTTATCTTCCACTTTTATTGATGACTTCGCCTTCTCTACCGCCGCGTGTGAACTGTACAGCAACATCAATGATGACATCACAAACAATGATGCAACTAACTTGAAAAGTAGAGATCTCATTGAAGAAGAACTTATTAATGAGCTTGAAGATAGTCGGAAGAAAATAAAACGCCTGGAAACTGATCTGAATTATCATCGCCAGCACATTGACACTATTGCAGAGGAGCACAGTGAGTTGTCAAAAAGTCTAATTGAATATAAAGTGCAACTCCGAAAGAAGGATGAAAAACTGGAGATTCTTAATAAAACGGTTAACTCTCTCAAATGCGAACTTGAAAGTTTCTACCATACGGACACTTCGGCAAATGAGACGACTTCTTCAGTTAGTGAACTTCATGGCACCATTAGCTACAGCAGCGATTCTGCTAATAACATAGTATGTAAAATTAATCTGTTTTTACCATCTTGTAGTAGTTACACTGCATTTTATCTTTCCTCTAGCAGCAGGTGAGTAGCTGTACAGTTGAAACTAAAGCTGTTGAGCCGAAAAAGGAGGGCGACGTGCCGGACTGCGATGTTCTGAAGGAGTTTATCACAAAGTACAATGAATCATTAGAAGAAATTTTCAAATTGAAAGAAGAAGTCAGTCGGCTCAATAAGGTGATTGTTGACTTGAAGGACATTATCTCGTACCGTGATCAAATGGTCTCCACAAATTGCAGTCATACCTCAAGCCCGTCTCCTTCCACTCCAATCCCAACTCTGGCCGATGAACTGAGCATTGAAAATCAAGAAATGCCTTCAGTTATAATGAAAGCTGGAAATCTAGACTTATCATATGAGAATCTGGTCATTCACACAACCTTTAATGTACCTTCAGAGGAAAAGAGCAACAACGAAAATGACAAAGCGCCTTCAGAAGAAAAGAGCAACAATGAAAACAAGGAAAAAGTGCCCTTAGACCGAAAGAAGTGTATGTATTTTGTTCTCATCACCTTTATTGCTCTGATTTGTAAGGGGATCCTCCTGTTGGAGCCGACCATCAAGTTGGAATCGGAACTAAAGCCCTACTACACTATTCAGGAAATTACCTCAGACTTTTTTAACCTACTTGCCCTGTACTTTTAAAGAAGACCGAAACTTCTTCATCATTATTTTCATTATCATTCACTCTTTTTTGCGTATTAATTAATTAAGTAAAGAAGCGGTCCATAGGCCGCTAGCGACGTGGCTTTGAGAGTTCGAAGTTACGTCGCCT
>JAALOO010001149.1_pt1 | contig 19520 bp, 12 predicted proteins | sample 7257641 | NCBI WGS metagenome assembly JAALOO01 (sample SAMN14085613, study PRJNA598686) | mite metagenome | biome: ENVO:01001000; feature: ENVO:01001002; material: ENVO:01001226; isolation source: single female mite from University of Michigan culture on fish food culture... ...
AAATTAGTAAAGGTCAATTTAAACATCTTAGGAATATTTGGCCTGTCGACCAGTGCTACGAGCCCCAATCGATCATGTCCACCAGTGATCAAACTGCCGCCGCTGACCAGCAAAAATGTTCACTGTCAGTGCAGCACATTGACTCATTTCCTGCCTTTGGCTACGTCTTCGCCTCCAAGCAGAACCGTCGCTTTGTGACGTTTTGCCAGAAAGTAAACAGTGGCTCGTCAAAGACGGTCTTTAAAAGCGCCGTCATTGATAACTGGGTAGACCAGCTGCTGTACGTCTACAGCAGGCCGATCGACCAGGCGTCGCCCACAACAGGGCAACAGTTTCTGTTTTACTTTAATCCTAATGAAGAGCCGAAATCGCAGCAGACAGAACGCACCGTCATCAGCGGGCTGTGTGCACTTCCCAGTTTGGTCAATGAATCCATTGACGGCAAAAGTGCTGCTGAACTACTCAACCAGGAAGGTGCCATTTACGTGCTGACGGAAGATACACTCTATCTGATTCAATTTTAATTGTCCTCTCCTTCTCACACTGGCACCAACTTGCCTTTATTTCAAGGTAAGACCTTGTAGTTGAACTTCAATCTCTGCTAACTACCTTAATAAATTATCATTAACTGTCATTTCTACCGCTAATTACCGTCAGCGGACTGAGTTATCAAGAAGCTTTCCATCCTTCAACAGGCGTCGGAAGCGACACTTGAAAGGCACTCGACACTGACGGAAATCAACGTGACCATCAGCTGGTGGTGATGTGCTGCTGCTGCGGCACTACCACTTCTCACTATGTCTCGCTGTTCAACTTTAACTTGCGAGCCTCGTGTGTGCTGGTGCATGCCACTTTCTGCACTTTCTCCCTTCATCTTTCCCTTCCCTCTGTCAATTGCCGCGCGCGTTGAGAAGATGTGAAGTATGTGTCTCGGATTGTGTGTGTGTCCGCTGTCGAAGCTAGTGATGCAAGGCGTAGGGCACATTTCATACACTACCACTCAATTCAATTGCCACTCACTAGTTTCAATGGGCTCCAAAGTGAAAAGTGAAACTACTCACCAGTAACGTGTTTGTGTGTGTGCAGAGGAGTCCGACTGTGTCACTCACTTTCTCTGTCTGTCTTGACTATCTGTCTATCTATCTATCCGTCTCTCGTTGTGTCGTCGATTGAGCACACAAACACACACACACAGGTTGGCGCCAGAAAGTGTTGTTTGTTTTTGTATTTTGACAGCAGTCAAAAGTGCCCCATTCGAACAGTGGCACCAACACTCCGCACACTTTCGGTGTCAGTCGACCATGAAGGACTACTGTTTGCCCGAATAGCAACTCTGCCACTGCTGCTGCTGCTGCTTCACCCAAACACCTACCATCCTGTTTCTCGTTGTTTTGTATACCTCTGTCCTACCTGTGGCAGGATTAACAGTCTGCAAAGATTAGCACTCAGACGGCAGCAATCTGCAGCAGCAGCAGTGGTTGTTGCTGCTTTCATTTGCGTACATGAAAATTTAAGCGATGCGCTCCATTGGCACGGCAATGCAATTCAGTCTAGCGCAGTTCAGTTTAGTCGCCTGAACGCCAGTCACTCTGATCAAATCCTTTGCTGTACCAGTTGATGAGTTCCAGCGTGAGGAGTATTGCCATCCATTTGAAGCCTTTTTCTCTCCTTCTCTCTCTAAAAAGCTATTAATGAGAGAATGTGGCAATTGGTGGACAGTGCCGCTGTCAGCGACATTTGAGCAAACAATTTGAACAGCCCGTGTCAATCAGCCAGTGACAAGAATCAGCACAAGTGCTGGTGAAAGAGGCACAGAGGTACACTGTACAGCACACTCTCCAGCAACCTAACAACCGTGAACGGTCACGCGAGAATTTACCTCCACGCAATGTGCAATGAGGAGTGGCCAGGAGTTGGCCACTGAAGTCACGCTGGAATTGTTGCATTATTCATATTTTTTTATTAATTATGATTACCTCTAGATAATTGCCCACTTGTGCCTATTTTAATATTTCAGTTTAGACTGAAACAGAACGAGGATTAGCTGGCAGAAGATGTCAGTCGCTTGACGTGCAATGATTGGCGGAAAAAGCTTCAGATTGTACAAAGTTGCAGATGACGCTGAGCAATGTGATTCAAGGGCAGGCGGTAATGTTAGTTAGAGAAATGGTTCATCCTTTTCACTTTCATCATATCTGCCCACTGTCGTCACTGATTTCTTTATCTTTCTATTCTTTTATCAGAGTTTCCTTATCTTTTTATACAAAGCAGGTATTTGACTTGGCAGCTTTTAGTGCTTATCAGAGAGTGAGGATCGATTCGAGCACGACAAACACTGCCTGATTGATTGTTGTCCGAATCGAATGTCCACAGAGAGACTATGCACACGTACCAGTGCATCAGCAGCAGCAGAGCGCATCGAATCTCTGCGCCAAAGGTACACTCTGCTGTTCACTGTCCCTTTTTCCTCTTTATTAGCATTAGCTCTTGTTTTTCTTTTCTTTTCTACAGTGATGATGCATGACAGCTGCATCAGTGGTGGTGGTGGTGATGGTGGTGCTGACAGCACTGCTGCCAATACCTGCTGCATTCGGAAAGCACAAAACTGACAATAGAAGAGCAAACGAAGAAGAAAAAAAAGAAATTGGAGATGGTGAAGAGAGCAAAGAGATTGGTCGCTTGTGCAAGTGCATCTTCGAGATTGATTGCCTCATCGAAGTGGCGACAGTGGACTTTTTTTCTCAGGTTGGCCTCTCACGGGATTCACTCCTTCTCCTCATCTTTGCATCTTTGTCGTGGACAGTCGTGACAAAGAGAAACTGAAAGAGATAGAGTTATTTAGTCATAGTTAGACTGTAGGTGCCGACACTCAGTGTGCGTTATCGCTCACTCAATTCTATTCCAACTGGCTTCAGGGTATTTCTGGTGGCTGGTGACAGAGTCAAACAAAGTCAGAAGCAGCTGAATAGGGCAGTGCAGGCAACAGCAAAGAGCGCACCTGGTAGCACCTGTGCTATCACTGGTGCAATCTTCGATCGATCATTATATGCAACTAAAAGTGGAAAATATTTGCAAAAAACACTGAAAAGTTGCCCAACGGTGTGTTAGTACATGCACACGCTGTCAGAAAGCACATATCACGGTGTTTTGCCAATGTATTCGATTATATTCCAAAACTCGGCTGTTCACCTTCCAAATGAGTACTCGTGATACGACAAGCACAGATAAAGTAAGACATGTACAGTCTAGATAAAAACAAAATGAAATAAGTTTACTCGGCAAATTTTTCTCAATATGTAATAAGCAGCTTCCCTGGCACAATTTTCTTGCGAAAATTGTCGCACTTTTGCTTTTTAGGAATTTTTGTTTTGCGTAAAAGCCTTCTCCTTCTTCTCCAACTACTGTCAATCGAGGACGGATTAAACACACAGCGAGAGACTGGCTGATGTGTGATTATTTGCAAACAATGCCAATTGAGCTGACAACACTTGTCGATGTCACAGTCGGTGCCACGCCGTTTTGCAATATTGACTTCCCCTTTCTCTCTCTCTCTCTCCACCCAAAATTGCTTTTGTCATTTTCAGCCCGTATCGAAGTGATAAATCGCTACATTACACGTCCTTTTTCTGTGTTGTGATAAAATCGTTGCTAAAAGGTCTTCATCAAAAGGCTATTGCTGCTACACAACACACAGCACAGACACACATGTTTCCCACTAATGATGACAAATTGAACCACAAAAACAGCAAGCCACCTGTGCCTGCCTGCATGTGAACAATAGCCCTCAATTATTGGCCGCTGTGTTAATTTCCAGTGGTGAGAAATGGGAAATAATTTCTGTAGCACAAGACAAAGCACCGCTGAGCGTTACTTGACGCAAATTAATTTACCGCAACATCGCTGTTGATGCTGCTGATGCTTTTATCAGTTGTCCTTTACAACTGGACCACAGACAGAGACTGGCAGACGGGCAGGCAAGCAAGCACAGTCTTGATGGCGGCAGCTGAAGAACCTGTCCAGTGTGGCCGAGTGGCCTCTGCAAGTTCCAGTGCAGCAGACGCCGATCGGACAGATGCTAATAAGCACTGACATTAGCGAACATCACATCGACATTGGCAAACACACACACACACACACACACACTCACACAGTACAAGTGCCAATTAGCATCGATTAGACCGAGAAAGCAAGAGAGCTGGAGTGGACAGTGGCCACTGGGCGGTCATTCTCCGCGCGTTGATCTATTGCCGACCGGTCATCAGCTTCATCACAGTTTCTCTTCCTCACCCATCTCGCAGGCTGTTCTGTAGAGTTTGTGCCAAGTGCCAAGTTAAATCATCCGCTTTACCTGTGGACTGACCTTTAGACTGTCTATTACTACCACTACCGTTTTTGCCCTGTTCTGGTAGACAATTTAGGTATTTCTTTTCCGCAAATCTGCCTCTTTTTGGGGGTTTATAAGTGCATCACATTTCTTTATACCATTATTATTATTATGTATGATCGTTTACCTTGCACTGCTGACATGCCCAGGTTTTTTCCTAAGTACTAAGTTGTGAGTGCCCCGTCCACCTCATCTCTGATTATTATTAATCCGCCCAGAAAGAATGATTTGTGCGTGCTCTCTTCTGTTTTTTCTCTAGAGCTGCACTAGAGAATCGACCGTTTTCAACCGGTACTACCTGTGAGGTAATACTAAGCAGGAGGAAACGACAGAAGAATTAGCTAGCGACAGCGTGAGATAAAAGCCGACAGGCAACCTGCAAACCTGCAGAGTTGACAGCTAAAAAATTGGCAGATGTGCTGCTCAGAAAAGGAAAAAGAAGTAAGCGAGCGGCAAAAGAAAAAGAAAAAGGAGATGATGAGGATGATGAGATGCACACCGTTAGTCCAGTTGCGGTAGAAGTTGATACGGACAAGTTGCTGCTGCTGAAGAGAGTAGCCGAATGAAAGAGGGGGATTCAAACTCGGTGACTGACTGCTCAGAGAAGACTGAAGGCAGACAAACGCTGAGAGAGAAATGGCAAGAGAAAAAGAGAGAGAAAGATAGAGAGGAAGAGAGGACGCTGTGCCTGCCGCCGTCGAAGAACAAAACACCGCGCTCCCCAGAGCCGCCATGGTAAATGTCTGCCAGCCGCACACAGCACACAGACACAGACAGCCACATCAAAAGACAGTTGTCTTCTGCTAAACTGTTTTTCTGCTTTTCGAAATTCTCTGCATCACATCTTCTCTGACCTGAGACGTTTCAGGGACGGCAAGATAGAAAAGCAAAAAATTTCCTCTGATTTTTCTGATTGAAAACAGAACCTAGGAGCCAGCTTGGTGTGTTGAACTTGATCAGCGTTTATTTTTCTGTGTGTTTGTCCACTCAATGTCCATCTCTGTGAAACCTCTTTTAAATCCGTTTTGATACACTAGCACCACATGACTGGAGGCACTCTCGGTGAGTCTCTGTATGTTTGATGTGTGCGCAATGTTGGCGCGCGCGATGCACCACCATGACAAGATTGTCTTCTTCTTCTTCGGGTGATCATTTGCCGCCTCTGCTTTTGGGTGTACAGTGCAGACACAAGCACAGCCGACACAACCACCACCACCACTCTACCAACAGTAGCAACAGCGGCAACACAACAGGCAACTGCAGCAACAGCATCAGCATCAGCGGCAACTCCTGGGCAGGTTCGATATTTAAAGTGCACTTTGGCAAATAATTCCAGGCATTCATTTCACTTCACGTCGCTTTGCACTTTTGCGCCAATGAAAACTGATGCGCCGCTTTAAAACTCGAGGTGCACTCACTACCAGTGATCGATGTTTGTCGCCAGTGTCTGGCTGTTGATTAATCAGCCAATTAGTGACAATTGTCAGTGTGTGCATCAACGAAAAGCACTCTTCACACACTCTACCGACTATGCTGTAAATGAGTGCCAGTGTCTGACTGTTTGTTTGTTTGTTTGTTCCCCCTCATCACACTATCCCTTTCTCTATCCGCCGGTGGTCTTGTACAGTGCACCGCTAACCAGCTTCGATAAAGATAACTTTTTCCCCGTTTTTTTTTGCTTGGAAGTAAAACTACTGCTACCATTAATGCTGACTTTGGCTGGTAAAGTGGTGCCGCTTCTCCCTCTCTCACTTTCTGGGCACCAAAATAAAATCTTCTTTCTAAAATAACTCAGTTTGTCATTGTTTCAATTAGACCGACTGCTTATGCTGCTGCTGTCACTCACTAACTGACTAACTGGGATTAAGTGAAACTACTGTGACAATCCGTAACGAAGAGTTAACGGCACTGCACACGGAACTACGAGCTAATTGCTAAGCGTTTTGCCTGTGATTTATGTGTCATCTCGAGCAGTATAAACTTCTCCACCTAGGCCATTACCCCTTGTTATTATTTACTCTTGCTTTGTTGCTGTCAATCGTCTATTGACTGCATCACCCCCTTCACCACCACCACCACCATCACCTCAACTGTCATCAGCATGAGTAGCCAATCGAGCAGTCCGGTGGACACCTCGCCCTCCTCATCATCTTCCTCACTGTCCAACAGCAGCAGCAATGGCAGCAGCAGGAGTTCTTCAGGGAACAGTGCCAGCAGCACTAAGAGCTCTAAAAGTGGCACTGAGCACTATCTGCCGTACAATGGCGATTCAACGTCGACGACGACGACCACCAACGTCACCATGGCGAGCACCACCACTGTTGAAGGGCAGAGTTTGCGAGCTTCGGCCAGTTCACCCTCACAGTTTGCCCTCTCCAGCTTTCCCGTCAACCACTACGAGCCATTCGGCAAGTTCAGGTCAGTGAACAGCACTTTTCTGTCTTTTCTTTTTCTATCTTCTTCTTCTTTCTGCATCACTATTTGCTTTTGCAAGTGTATCTAAGCATTTGCAGTAGCGGAGAGATGCTGCTGTTTTTGCCTCTTTCTCTCTCTCCTCCTCAACCAGTCAACTGGCATTTAAATTTAAAGAGACTAATTTCACCTTAGCCTTTACCTGCACTAATTGATGCTGACTGACGAGATGTGAGTGAGTGTTTGTGTGTGCTCAATAGAAAAGGTAAACGTACTTGAAATTATGTCAGCATAGTTTGCAAGCAGCTTTCCTCTTTCTTTTTCTTTTTCATCTTTACCATAAAGACTAACATAGTTCTCATCTTGGCACGGATTCATTTTCAATTAAGTACTGCAACTGCTACATCTACTTTGCATGAAGCTGACTGAAAGTTTTCCATTTTTGCTGCTCTTACTGTCTCCCTTTGACTCATATATCCTTTTTTGCCCCTCTCTTGCTGACTGGTGAATAGAAAAAATATCAGCTTTCTATATTTCAGTCTAAGCTTACATTTGATGAAACAGCAGCAAATCAAATGTGGAACGGCCAATCAATCAAGTAGTTCAAAAATAGGCATAAACGGATGCATAATAATACCGCAAACTCGTTTGAAGAGCATCAATACTCTGCATAATTACTGCCTGTACTGTCTATCAGACATTGATCTAATTTTAAAGCACAACCACCACCACCACGGTCAACTGAAACATTTTTTATATTCACGTCGCAAATTAGACAGGCACAGAGTAGTAGGAGAAATTGAGAAGATGAGTTTCTGTGGGGCATCATCACATCATCTCAGATGCTGTATCGAGGTATCGATTCTAATTTAGAGATTGGCTGCTGATTAGCAATTCTGAGTGAAGTGGATGATGCTGCTGCTGCTGTGTTTCACCAGTCAATCACTGCGATCACTGACCTCTCTTTCACTTTGACACAACTTTATCAAAGAGCATCACCTACACCCTTTCTCTGTGCCACATGCTAAAATGACCTCTCACTCATTCACTGCCCTGTTTACTGCAGCAAGTTTTTTGTTGAAAAAGTGACTTCAAATGGCCAATCTCTTGGATGCATTTTTTCATCAAATCGACGGGCCATTATCGTTGTTCAGCGTAATGATAAACTCCTCTCTATGAGAGCATCATCCTCTCTAAACGGTGCTTTTACAAATCGATGATCCCGTTGTGCCGGGTCAATGATGCATCTGCGTACATTCAAGTAAAACAAATGAATGCCGTCCATCAAGTATTGCTGACCAGTCCAGTCAGTCAGTCAGTGCGGTGCTGTGCAATACAAATGACTTGTCTATTTTTTTGTAGACGTATTTTTTCTAAATTGCAATCCTCAATTCAAAGATGGGTGTTTTCACTGCATTGTAGAAAAAAAGAGTTCATTTACTCTCACTACAATGACACCCGTTGACCGAAAATACAGTAATCTTTGGAGAGTGGCAGCAACAAAGTGGACATCAATTGCACTTACTGTTGTTGTTCGTTTTGCCGACAATTTCACTTGCAAATGGGGAAAGTTATGCTCAAAGCATGTCGCACCCGTTCAAACTGCTCAGCACCCGATATACATCTTCTTTACTGTGTGCACTTATCAGTGTGCACTTTGTGAACACCTGCACTTGTTGTTGTAACGTTGATTATTAATCTTGAAAGTTTGAAGAGAATGATCAGGAAAAGAGAGGAGAACTGACAGCAACTGTCTGCCGGCAGCTGCAACAGTGCACTAGTGTTGAAAGGGAGAATCGAACAGTGAAACACTCAATTCACACGCACACCTTGGCGGCGCCGTAAGGTAATGCAAATCAGTTCAGACAGTTCAGGCAGACAGATTACCACTTAGAAACGTTGCACAGTGCACTTGTTTGTTTCCTCTTTGGGCTGAGTTTCATTTTCTAAAGGTGTAATGTCAAATTTGCATCTTCACAGCCTAAAAAGCATCACTGTGCTGTTACATTTTCATCCATCAAAAAAGGCTACTGAAAACACCGTAAATCATCACCGTGTTGGCAAACAAATCAGTGTCAAGTGGTCAACTTGTTAATCGATGGCAGTGCAGTTCCTAATGTGTCTGCCGCCTAACTTGCCGGCACTGCTGTTAATCCACCCAGTGCTCATCATCATCATCAGCAGAAATTGCCGTTTACGGCCATAACAGTAGCTATTTAGGTTTAGTAAATGCATGGGATTTCAGGCCTCGGCAACAGGAGAAGCTGCAGCAGTCTGTTAGTGCTGAAATCGGTACTTTGGTGGCACCGTATCATCACCGTTATTGTTATGACTTTTCCTCTTCTCTTTTCCTTGTGATGATGAGCCCCAGCAGCGAGAATGATGCTGCAATTAAAGTTGATTATATCTCAACACGATCAGACATATGGCGTCCTGTGTGTGTGGTGGTGTCCTGGCAAATCGATTGTTTATTATTGCCCTTCGATTAGCAGATTGATCGGTGGCTGCACCACCGTCTATTCCGCCGATCACACACTGAGGGACCTCTTTGATCAGAGAGTGCTGTGATGGTCCTTCTGGTGTGATGTGAAGATGTGGTGCCCAGAGTGAAGAAAGTGTGCCACATCGCCGCCGTAGCAACTGAGCACTGACAGCTTCAGCTACTGTTTGATGAGGCACACTTTGACGTCTCAATGTTCAGCTGCAGTAATGCGACTTTTGGCAAAGTCGGTCAGCAGTTTTTGTCTGAATTGTACTCTCTCTCTCCCTGTTGATCGTCTTCACAAGTGACCACTTCCAAAATTGTTGTCCCCTTTGCCGTTTCTGCTGTTGCTCGATCGGACAAAAAAATGCAAAAACAAAGAGCACAAATCGTCACGAAGCTTTTTCCAAACTACTGCTAATGCTGCTGCTGATCGTACCACTCAGCTCATCTTCTCTCTTTGTTTTAGCCCCGTACCACCTTTGACGAGCATTTTGAGCACTTATTATTGCAGCAGTCAGCAGTGTGGCAGCAAGTGTGTTGACCATTTGTCTCTCTCTGCGATGATGCCTATGATGCTGTCGTCTGCACGTTTCTATCCTCCTGCCCCCTAAGAGTGTGATCTGTGACTCTGTCCGCTGAGTGCATCCTAATCACCGCTCGCATCTGTCACCATTCACCTATCCTCTCTTTCTCTCCCATTGTCGGTCACTCGGCTACTGTCACTGTCCGTCTCTCTTTCATCCCCTCTTCCTTCTTCTGACCTTTCTATGATACTCGCTGCTGCTGGTGGTGGTGGTGTCTGACATTGAACAATTTGGCAGCACTGTTGGCAGTGAACGCTGCACGTCCACTGTTCATGCTGACCGAGAAAAGCCAGTGGTCAGAACCATTGCAAAGGACTGCTGCTGCTGCTACTAATCCGGGCACGCCACTTTTTTATTATTATTTGTTTGTCACACATTGCCACTTAAGTGGGCTCAGACCGTTGTGTCATCTTTCCTCTCTGCTTCCTGACAGCCATCATCACCACCACCACCATCTTTATCGTTCTTTGTTCTTCTTTTTCTTCTTCTACCTTCACGCATCTATTCTTAGTGAAGTCTAATTAAGGTCTGCTCCTGGCCAGCACCAAATCTTTCTCTTTCTTTTTCTCTTTCGTCTTTGTCGTCGTTGTTTTAGTGTACCCCTAATTGAATGACCGCCAAGCAGCAGCCGTCGTCACAGCACATCTCCACTTCCCTGAACACGTTTCTCGCCTGTCATCTTCTTCTTCTCCTGCAGTGACTCATAATGCTCATTAGTGCCTTCATCAGCGACCATCTCTGACGCTGTTGTTTCTTCCTTATGAATACCCGTGAATTCGATAAGCAGAGGCGACTGGTTTGACAGCATAATCTGGCCAGCTGCTGATGTGGTCACCTCATGTGAAGTGTCCTTTGCACTTACAAGTCTGGCCTAATTGAACGACAATTCCCGGTGGGCACTGCTCCACTTTCGATTCACCTAAGGTGGTTCACAAATAAAAACTCAGTCAGACGGCCACTTCTGCTGCTACTTTGTCCCGGGCACTAGCTTTGCCTTGCTCATTGCTAGTCACTTTCCAACATTGCACCGACATGTCTGACTCGGATTAATTAAAGCTCGCCTCGATACACACTTAAATCCCGGGACGACAGTCATGTCTACTGCTCTTAAGTCAAGGTCCCCCACTGTCTCAGTATCTCTGTGGCAGTTGGTTCTATTCAAATGGCATCTCATTAGCCTTCTTTTATTCAGTCGTTGGCATTGATCTGCCGGGTGAACATCAGACACCGGCAAAAATAGATTTTGTTCACCTTCACCGCTTTCACGTTCACGTTCTCCGTACCAGCCCAGCAGGGCCAATGTCAATACCAAAACCAAATTATCTCCAGAGCATTTTCTTGTTTATTAATTAACCAAAGCGCCACTATTAATAGTGCATCACAATTCTGAATTAGTCATAAACTAATCTGTTCAGCATTGAATTAATCATTGCCATCATTTGATTTGGAATGAAAGAGAAAGAAGAGGACAATTTAAATTATTTTTTATTTATTGTTTTTTCAGCTATTGCTCCTTCAGTTTGTAAATTTTTTATTATGTTGTTTGTATTTTTTTGTTTTCAATCGATTTTTGTCAAGTACAACAAAAATCTAAAGTGAGTTTTGTTTTGATATTTTATCTCTGTTTTTGTAAGTTTTTGTAACTGCAAGTTGCATCATCATTTTTCTCTCCTCATCTGAACATTTCATTCAACCAATTTGTCAACGCTAACAACTAAAGCACTAAAACTACTACTGAAGCTGCAGCAAAACTACTCACACTCTTTCAAAGACTATCTCGTCAGTTGCTAGTTAATTTATTTGCTGACGACCGAGATGTCAAGAGGATCTAATTCGGAGGCTTTTAATTTAAAAGAGAAAATTACACGATTGTTGTCAATGTGCCGGTGGGACAGCAAAGAAACTACCAAAGTTGAGGGGCAAAGAAGCAAAAAATGAAGTCAAAATGAGAGCGGAAAACTAAAGAAAACGAGCAAAAAAGAAAAAGACATTCTCTAAAAGTAAACTAAGTGAAACAAGGCAAAAGACAAACCGAGACGAAAAGATAAATGACAATCTTTGTCTGATTCTCGCTCATCCTCGAGATTTGATACACTGTCTCTTCACTACTCTTGGCTTTTTCAATCCTCCAGCAGCATCAGCATCAGCAGACTGCGCCGATATGGCGCCAAATAGTGGTTGCTTTTACATAACAGTCGCCGACTAAGAATCACTTGAGTCTACTGAATCAACTGAACCACACTGCGTGCAATTGTGCACACACACACATTTACTTACACAAAGTGTGGCACGGAATAAGTTTGCGCTGAAATCGTTGTGACACCCGAGAAGGAAAGAGGGAAGGAAAGTCTCACTCTTGCTGTAGTGATCAGAGAGCAAACTGAGCAAGTGAATGTGGACCCGTAAGGCACTGAATCGAGCACTTTTTTTCGGAAGGCATCACACGCATCCCATCTCATCTCATCTCATTTCATCGCTATAATTAGCTCGTAGGGACACCATACTCTTTACTGGGAACTACACTGTGTGCAGAAGATGGTGATGACAAAATACAACCAATACAAAAGGCAAGGAAGACGATCTCAGACGGCCTCGAAAAACACTGCCTACTTGTGAGACAGACTGCCGAGTTAGTGAGTAAGTTAGTGCGAGGAAAAAACGACAGGCGAAATGAACTCCCTCCTCCGATTTTACGGCTAATTCGGCATCCCCATTTTGGAGAATGCCTCAGTTAGCTTTGTCAAGCAGCCTCAACTACCCTACTCACTTGTTCTTTTTGTTCTGCGCACTAAAACTAAGCCTTCACCATCGCTGATAATAATTGTGCCAAACTGTGTGGACTATATAAATTCGTTTTATTGCCCCTTCTACCACTTGTTTCGTATTTGATTTTTTCCTTTTGACAGACAGCGTAAATCCTTGAGTTGCAGTAAATCCGACAATTTAGCGACGAGCTGAGAATCAAACTCCGAAACAGAACAGAGAAACATCTATAAAAAAGCGAACACTCGTGACCACTGTCAATTGCTGTTTGATTGCCAAGCTCTACTTTTGTCCTCAACTAATTGGCAGCCCTAAATTGGCCATGGCCACCAGAAACCCTCTCCAGCACTTCACGATTACACGAGGACAAATGAAAAGCTCTCCAAAAGAAGCCACCAAATCAACGGCACTGTACACGGATCTCGCCAATGTCGACAGGAGCACTTAAGCACTTCTCACTAAGAACTAATACCGGACAGGAAATACCTGCAAACAAAGCTGGTTACAAGCAAACACACATTACGGTTTAGAAAAGAAAGGGATTGCAACAGTGTTTCTAGCCAATATCTCCCCCGTACGATCATCGTCTTCAAACCGAGGATGCATCGATATCAACAGGCATCGTAATCACGCACCATCAATCGATATTGAAACTCTTCAATGTCAATTCTCGCACAGTATTCTCCACATTTCTCTCTTCGAAAGATCACTCTCGTATTTTTGCTCCTACCTGACCGTCATCAACGCCTAACTTCATTGTCACACTTTGAACTTTACTGGTGACACACACACACTGGGGTGCACGCTGGTGTCGCCACGTGTGTTTACGCTCTTCAATCTTTTCTTGAGTGTCATTCATCATCTCTGTTTAAAATCTCATCTCCAGTCTCATTTGTCAACAGAAGAAGCAGCAGCATCGATCATTCTTTCCATCCTCTTCTTCTCCTCATTGCGACACATGTTAATTGCCGCCACTGTTAGTGTGCTCAACATCAGTCTTCTGTGATTCATCATCATTGCTCCAAACAGCTCTGAGGAAGTTTAATAGACCCAGAAAGTCACCCACACATTATTATTTTGATACATACAAGTGACATCATTCACTGTTGTCTTCCAAAACAGAGAAATCCCAACCTTTTGTTGGAGAGATATATTAATCAACAATCAGTCACAGTAATCTTGTTATCATCACCTTCTCATCACCTCAACTACCGATCAACATAGTAGCAACACTACCGACAACAAAACCATCACCTTCTGCAGTATGAGCGCCTCAACTCGGCCTCAACTGGATCGCACTGCAAAGCATCATCCGAGCGGTGGTGATGCTGCAAACAGTGGATCTCACCACGTAGATCTGCACCTTCTACCGCGAAACACTGTCAGTGGTGGTGGCGGTGATGGTAGTCCTGCAGTTGTGGGTCAGGCAAATCGAGTCAACAACTCGACGACCTACACTTCCATTGCCGCATCAAACTGCAAATTCTGTTTTTGGTAATTGTGCAGATCGTTTTAATGTCAGATGTGAAGCGTAAAACGTGTGCTTTTTGTTTGCTTGTTTGCTTGACTTGAATCGCCTAGATGAATAGTCTGTTTTCTTTCTTTTTTTGCAATTTACCACATTTTTGTAAACTAAACTGTTTTTGATGTGTGTCATCTTCTCTACCTTAGGAACCCACCATGGTGGAACAGGAGAACTCGCATGGAGAGGGCACTGTGTGCCGCGACGGCAGCCATGCTTGTGCTCTGTCTAATCATGAGCATCTCATTAGCTTTGATGAGTTTGAGATCCAGTCGAGGTAAGTGGCAAATTCTTTCCTTTTTTTGCTTCTAAAAATCCCCCTTCAAACACTACACAGGCGACCACTCTCACTCTGGGGCCTCTCCAACCGCACAACATCTAGTCAATGATGATCTAACAAAAGAGCAGTCAGTCATTGCCAGCGAAGCCGCCGCCTCCTCCTCCTCCAATCGACTCGACAAAACGGGCAAATTCTTGAGGCCAAACAAAATGACTGGCAAGATGAATGGCACCGACGGCGTCTGCACGACAAAGGGCTGCGTTCGAGCCGCCTCTGATCTGATCAAAAACATGAACGAGGACGTCTCTCCGTGTGATGACTTTTATCAGGTGAGTGATTGTTTACAACAGCTGAACCCTCGCTAGAGCACTCTTTAACACATCTTCAACATCCAATCTTCACCTAGTTTGCCTGCGGTGGGTGGATCAAGAACCAGGTGATTCCCGACGACCGGACCACCGTGTCGGTCTTTTCCCTTCTACAGGATGAGCTGAACCACAAGCTGCGCGTCCTTGTGGAGGCGCCCGGCGTCGCCGACGAGCCGCCCTTCTTTGAGTCGATGCGCAACCTCTACCGCTCCTGTCTCAACCTGACGGCCATTGAGAAGGCGGGCGACACGCCGCTGCACCTCGCCCTCAAGCGCTTCGGTGGCTGGCCCATTGTGGTGGGGCCGAACTGGGAGGGCGCCACCACCTTCGACTGGATCGACATTCTCATCAAGTTTCGCGAGCTGGGCTTCAACCACGACATTCTCATTGACCTCTCGGTGACGCCTGACTTTCGCAACAACACTCGCCACATCATTGACCTGGACCAGACGTCGCTGGGCATGCCCGACCGAAACTACCTGCTGAGAGGGCTGAACGACTCCGCCGTGGCCGCCTACTACAAGCTGATGGTGGACAGTGCGGTCTTTCTGGGCGCAGATCGGGCCACCGCTGAGAAGGAGATGTTTGAGACGCTGCAGTTTGAGACTACTCTGGCGAGCTACTGTCTGCCGCGCGAGGAACGTCGGAACATCAGCTCTCTCTACAACAAGATGAACATTGCGGAGATTGAGAAGTTGGCGCCGAACATCAAGTGGAGCAAGTACTTTGGCGCTCTGCTCGGCACCAACGTCACCGCCAGCGATGAGATCATCGTCAATGTGCCCAAGTTTCTCACCAAACTGGACGCCTTGCTGCAGACCACTGACAAGCGGTAGGTTTGAGAGTGGAGTAGAGTTCTAAATGGAGTTCATTCTTTTCTTTGGCATTCCCCATAGCCTTCTAGCCAACTACATGCTCTGGCGCGTCGTGCTGCAGTCCTTTTCAATGCTGGGCAAGAGATGGCGTGAGCTCGCTCAGGAGTTCAACACCGTGGTAACCGGTCAGGCGCGCGAGGAGCCCCGCTGGGAGCAGTGCATCTCCTCGGTGACCGGGTCGCTGGGCATTGCCCTCTCCTCCCTCTACGTGCGCAATCACTTCAAGGGCCAGTCAAAGGAGAAGGCCCTGGAGATGGTCGGCTACATTCACCGCGAGTTTCTCAAGATTCTCCACGACGTCGACTGGATGGACGATCGGACGAAGCAGCGGGCAAGGGTAAGAAGTTATTGAAAGCTTATAAAGAACCAAAATTGACCATTTAAATTGGTACTAGGACAAGGCAATGGCCATCCGCCCCTACATTGGCTACCCCAATGAGCTGTTCAACAATACTGAAATTGAAAACTTTTACTCTGGAGTAAGTCTGCAGCAGTCTGAAATGAGCACAAAGCCAATACCAATAATTCTGACAACTTTTTTTAGTTGAGTTTCTCAAAGAACGAATACTTTAACAATGTTCAAACACTGCGGAAGTGGTCTACTGACTATGCTTTTGGCCAGCTGAATAAAACCAACAAAAAGGGAGAGTAAGTTATTGCCATTTTGTATCTTGAAGCAATTTCTACAACTACTTTTCTTTTCTTAAAAAGCTGGCGCAAACACGGCAAATCAGCAGGTAATGTCCGGTAAAAAAAATTTATCTTTAGCACTTTTGCTAATGGTTTTTTCTCTGGTGTTTACTTTTCAGTGGTCAATGCGTTCTACAACATTATTGAAAACTCGATTGAGTTTCCAGCAGGAATTCTGTAAGTTACTACCATTCTCGCAATTTCCAACCGGTAATGACGTGCGCTTTTTACTACCAAACACACAGGCAGGGTGCATTTTTTTCCAGCGACAGGCCAAAGTAAGCTCATTCTTCCTCTCATTTTTCAGGCTGTTTGTTTTTCTGCAAACTGACTGAGTTTTCGCATTAATTAAATTAACACAATGTCACTAATTGAATGATTTATTTTTATTAGCTATTTAAACTTCGGCGCGATTGGCTTTGTAATTGGTCATGAGATCACGCACGGTACGTTGTGACGTCCGACTTTTGGGGAATATTTTTAATTTTTAATTTTTTTGTGGGCTGATTCTTCTGTCGTCGTCGTTTTCAGGATTTGTAAGTGTACATTAAGAAAGACGATTTATTTCAATCATTAATGCATTTACTTTGAAACGCATTCTAATTTTAGGATGACAAGGGGCGACAGTTTGACAAAGACGGCAACAACATTAACTGGTGGGAAGCTGAGACGGACAAACGCTTCAAAGAGCGAGCTCAGTGTATCATTGAACAGTACGGCAACTACACGGTGCCGGAAAATGGACTTAAGGCAAGTTTGGAAAGCTTAAAATGTTTTCCCAAATAACTTTGACAATTTTTGGACAATGTTTATGTAGGTCAATGGCGTGAACACCCAAGGCGAAAACATTGCAGACAATGCTGGATTAGTGGTAATTTTTTAGAATGATTTCCTTTTGTTTAGACCAGAATAGATTTGACTCACACACTATTCCTTTAGGAGGCTTACCGAGCCTATCAGATGTATGTAAAGGACAACGGCGAAGAGTCCTCTCTGCCGGGACTGAAGTACACCCCGAAGCAGCTCTTCTGGATCAGTGCGGCCAACATTTGGTGCGGCAAGTACCGTCCTGAGGTTTTGAAGCTGCGTGTGCAGGTAGGCTCACATAGTCCGGCACAGTTTCGCGTCGTTGGGACGGTTTCAAATTTGGTTGAGTTTGCCGAGACTTTCAACTGTCCAATTGGATCACCGATGCGACCGGTGAAGAAGTGTTCAGTGTGGTGAAAGGGCTTTACTCAACGACAAAGCCTGTACATAGACGCGCACAGTGTGGGGTACACTGGGTCCACTTTTGGGTGCAGGGGTTAAGGGATTTTTTTCTGTGTGTTGTGTATTATCATCCCTGCCATCACATTTTGGACCAGTTGGCTCACTTTTTTCCTTCTCTTTTATTTATATTTAATGAACCAACATTTCACTCAGCACCACCACAACCACTACCACCACTACTTTTCATCCTTCCATTGTCTTTACCCATTCATTGTGTTTCCATTTTGACTTTTCATGGGACTTTCTCACTTCCTCTTGTACACAGCCTTTTCCCTTTTCCTTTTCTTTTCTTTTCTTTTCTTTTCTCATTTCATTAACTTTTTATTTAACCATTGCACCCCCCTGCACTTTTACCCACTTTTGTCTTTGATTGACTTTTCTTCTTCTAATAATAATATTGTTTTTGATGCACAACTCGGCGTCTCCGGAGTGAAAGGGGTCCATTTTCACTGCCAACTAAAATTAGCTAAGTTTTCAGAGAGTAGGCGAGTGAACAGTGTCATTAGCTGCTGGTGCTGTGTCCATCAGCCGCAAATGATTGCCGTGCTAATGATTTATTCTCTTTGCTTTCTAATAAATTAGAGTCTTTTGATTTAACAGTCACACAAGGCGCCTGTAATGAGAAAAAAAGCCCACTGCAATCGATATCACTGAGAATTGACATTGTCAGATTGCTAATGCTGCTGTTGCTACTGTGCACTCTTCACCCCCTCAGGCTGCCGCCGTTGATGTGCATTGTCTTTCCTGCTATTTGTCTAGTTAGCCTGACAGTGCTGCTGCTGTTGATCAAACACTGCTGTCATCCACTCTCATCTTCTTGGTGCAATGCACTCAGCTGATGCGCCTCAGTTGATGCAGTCAGTCAGCCTTTTCGATAAACATTTGCCGATGCCATTTGATGATGATCAGTAGAGGCAGTAGTCAATCGACTGACACTCTAGCATTATTACTACCGCCAACTTTTATTTGTTCGGCTTTTGCTCTCTTTCTCTTGCTCATTTTAGTCATCTTCAGTCGTTACTAATCTTGCTCTACTCCTCACACACGGCTTTTACTGCAGTCAGTGACAGTGGCACACAGACGGATAAGCAACAAGCGACCTTTGTAGTGTTCACTGTGTTTCACCGCCAGACAGACGGCACACACACAGTTGGCCAGACGATCAAAGGCCAGAGGCCAACGCTGCCAGACAGCAGCCAGGCTGCAGAGGAAAAAAGTGTGTCCGTTGCTGTGGCCACCACTACCACCACCACCACCACCGACACTCGGTGGCCTTGCACTGAGACACTAACTCACTAACTCACCTTGGGGTGACATTGAACAGCAAGCAGGTAGCGAGGTCAACGGTGTGTTCGTTGGAAAGGGGTTTCCTTGAAAGTGATTTGCCAATAACAGTATGCATAACCCTTTCCAATGCCAAAAGGGTTGCTCAAGGCGATTGCCTTGAACTTGCAGTTGCGGTTTCCTTGAAATACCTGAAGAGAGGGAAAAAAGTGACAGTTGTGCAACCCTTTCACTAATGTGCTTGTGTGCTTTCAATTGGTAAAACACCCAAGCAACAGAAGTAGTTGGGAAACTACCCTGCAGGGGAAATTGTGATCACCGCCACGGCCACTGTCTGACCTTGGTCCAGTTTTTTCCTTCCCAGTGGCCTTGACATCTATTAATACACACACAGAAATACGCGTCAAATATATTTGAATGTTGTTAAATCGTCAAAAATACTTGACTGTTTTTGTCAAATATGTTTGACTTTTAGTGCTCGAAAACGGCACATATAAAGTCAAGTATATTTGACTTTATTGGGTCAAATATATTTGACTTTGGCAAAAGCAAATTCTCACCCACACACGCCCCTTATAAACTGACCTCCAGACACTCCAAATTA
>JAALOO010001150.1_pt1 | contig 19519 bp, 16 predicted proteins | sample 7257641 | NCBI WGS metagenome assembly JAALOO01 (sample SAMN14085613, study PRJNA598686) | mite metagenome | biome: ENVO:01001000; feature: ENVO:01001002; material: ENVO:01001226; isolation source: single female mite from University of Michigan culture on fish food culture... ...
AAATTGTATTATTTGTTGGTTGTTTATTTTAGGTCCAAAATAAACCTTAAAAACAATGAAAAATCATATAAAAATTGAACTAGAAAGTTTGTAAAAATAATTGACAAAAATTTAAACAAAAAACTAGATGTGTAAAAGAACTTCACTTATTGACACTTGCATCAACAGTGTTTGAACTGCCCAGATTAGCAACCAGTCCAAAGTTTTCAATATTTCCATTTTTAGGTTGCTGAAGTCTCAAGTCTTCTTCCTCCTCCTCCTCCTCCTTATCCATATTGCCATTGGTCACTGCCGTCACATTAGCGTTCAAATCACGTCCATTTTCAGCATCTTTGAGCTCAAACTTTTCTCTCTTAACGCCACCACCATCATTGTCTTCCTCCTCATCCTCCTCATCATCGAAGAGGTACTTGATTCGGTCGGCAAAGTAGACCATGCCCAGCTCCAGGGAGATGCCGATGAAGATGAAGATGAGCGAGCTGACGTGCAGGTAGACGCGAAACTTGTCCATATCGTAGAGCCAGCAGTTTCCAGTCTGAAAAAAGGAAATATTTAGTTGGGCCAGTTTCAATGGCCCAATAAGAACCTCAAACGAACCTTTCCACAGGCTTTCTCCCAGACGAGGCACGTCGAGTCGATGATGAAGCCGTAGATCATTGGATAGGGAATGAAGGCTAAACATTAAATGATAAAAATTATAATCAACCTCGTTTAATACTTTTCAACAAGAAATAACTAATAATAGAGATTTACCAAAGACAGAGAAGATCATGCCGGCCAGTCCCATGGCAAAGTTCTTATCTCTCGGCTCCACTGATCGCATTGTAATGATGGTGTCGCCCGTTCGAGCAAAGGCGGCAATTAGATTGCACACCGACAGGACGGTAATGTAGATAGGAAACTTATTGCCACAGTCATTCGGACAGCGGCCTTCATTGAGGAAAGCGTTGCCCATGGTCGTCGAGGAAGAAGAAAATGAGCCGCCGGAACCGACGCAGGAACAGCTGCCGAATTTCTGTCAGAAAAAAACATGTTTTTTATAACAAATACTCAAGTAAACAAAAAATACCTTGTTCGCTGAATCGTAGCTCGTACAGCCGGCAAAACAGGGCGAAAAGTAGTTGGTAACGCCGTCAGGGCCGCACATTGGTTTGTAGTTTTTTGTCGAGCAGTGGCAGTTGACGTTGCAGGACACAGGATCTCTAGAACAATAAAAGGCGGAAAACACATTATCATTATTAAAAATTTTATCTTTTTTCCCCAATATATCATAATCAATATCATCCGCACCCTGGTAACATGGCGTATTGTGGAGTTTGCTCGCATGACAAAAACATGGCACTGAAGATTCCCGCAGTACTGAAGAACTCGACCATGACGATGAAGGCGGCGAGGTACTTGGCCCGCGGCTTGACGTACTTGATGAAGAGGCCGCCGCAGATGTTGCCGATGACCATGGTGACGACGCCGGTGGCGCCGGTGAAGAGCGAGGCGCTGGAGGCGGTCTGCCGGTACTGCAGCTCCATGTACTTCGGCTTGATGATGTAGTAGCCGAGGAGGCCGATGATGCGAAAGACGCCGCCCCAGACGTGGAAGAGGAGGACGTAGTTGGTGGAGAGGCGTTTCAGCGATTTCCAGGCGCCTGCAAAACAGGGAAGGTTTGAATAATGTTATGATAAAGTTTTTGAAGCACGATTCTAGAAACGAACCATCAAACTTGATCTCCTCAGCCTTGTTGGTCACTACCACTCCTTGTTTGGTCTTTTTGCCGCCATTATCAGCAGTGTCGGCAGTGTCAGCAGCAGCTGCAGCAGCAGGAGGCAGAGCTACCACCCCTTCATCGTCCTTGACGGCATCTGCCACCTTCTTCTTCTTCGGTATCTCCCTGAACTTGAGCGGAAACATGAGCATCGGCAGGGAGAAGATCATCACCAGCGTGCCGAGAATGAGGAAGCCTAGCCACTGTTCAGCGGGAAAAACATGCATTTTTAAATAATAAAAAAACCTGAAGCAAATCTGTATCATTTGGCAAACTGTCTTACCCAGGCGCCAATCCACCGAGGGTCCTCTCTGGTGATGCCCGGATCAACTGAAAGGGCAAACAAAGCACAAAAGTTATAATAAAAGTCCTGTTTAGGATAAACTCTCTATCTCTCTTTTTCTAAATCATAATAACAACCACTCACCAAAGGGATTCTCGTAGAGACTGAGGCAGAAGGAGGAGAGGAGAAAACCGAGCGTCGGGCCGCACAGTCGAATGGAGGCAATGAAGCTGATGTACATGGCGGAGTTCTTCTTCGGAATGTTGTCGTCAATGTACGGCAGGCCGATGGTGTAGAAGGCGGTGTAGCCGAGGCCGTTGAGGAAGCTGCTGATCCAGAAGATGACCACCGCGAGGATCACCGTCGCGTGGGCGCCGCTGCTGCACTCCGGGTCGGCGTTGTCCGCACTGCACAGCTCAAAGTTGGAGAAAGCGGCTGAGTTGGCGGAAGAGGAGACAGTGGAGTTGGCAAAAACGGATCTTCCTGTGGTAAAATAATAAGAAACAAATTGATCTACTTTATCATTTTTGAAAACTTTTTCAATTTTACCGCTGTCCCCGTTTGCCAGGTGACTACGAGCGCCGTAGATGTAGTAGGGAATGTAGTTGGCCAGACCGGCGAGGGCGACGATGAACTCGCCCACGGCGATGATCGCACTGCGGTTGTACTTCGAGCCGAGGTAGCCGATGATCGGCGAGGCGATCATGCTGCTGAAGTTGTCCGCAATCAGAATGAAGCCGCTGATGCTCGACTCGAAGGCGTACCGCTTCTCCAGCGTCGAGATGACGCCCACCTAGAGTGCGGAACGGAACGACAAAACAAAACAGGTCAAAATTGAGTGTTTTAGGAATCGTTTAGGTCAAAGGTCAAAGGTGCTTCGCGTACCGTATAGGTGAACATTGCCCCCTGGAGAATGCCGACGATGCTGAAGTTGATGGCGAAGAACTTGGCCGTAGCGAAGCGCTGCAACCAGGCAGGTCGCCAGCCAAAGAGACTGCACTGTGTGTCGGCGATATCATCATCATCATTATCACCTTCTGGTTCTTCATCAACACTAGGATTCGGCACCTTGGCGCGCTCTTCAGAGGCAGATCGTGTTTTCATCTTTTTTTAAGTTGATGATGATTTAACTTCTTAAAAGTTTGATGACAAGTGGTCAGCTCAACTCAAGTTTGTGCGGCGAGGCAACTAAAAACTGCTAGATGAGATGAGGAGAGAGTGAGGAAAGCTGAGCTGTTGCTGCTGCTGCTGCTGAGGACTGCTCAACACTGCAAAGCACTGGGCATCATCATGACAATGGTAATAAGTTGAAGATGTTGCTCTTTTTTTGGCTCAGAAAAAAACTACCGTGCCCTGCTAATGAGGGTAATTAGTGGCGGCAGTGATCTGTTTGGTGGTGATCTACTTCCACTGCTGCTGCTGCTGCTGCTGCTGCTGTTCTGGCCGCACTAGTGATGCGCTGCTCGGAAGAGTTCACTCGTTAAATCTGATCATCAACAGGGCTCAATCACTGCTGATTCGATGAGACTGATAGTGGGGCTCTAGTGATTTGTGCACAATCAAGCACACACACACACAGTGCCATTTCACGCGTTTTCGCCTTCTTTTCTTCTTCTTCTTCGTTTCTTATCTCTCTTTCGACGTTTTCTTTTCACTCTGCCGCCGCCACTCTTCTTCTTCTTTTTCTTCTTTTTCTTCGCAGACACTTCACGTTATCAGAGGGCAACTTTGGTCACCATCCGAATTTATCGCCATCAAGTGCCTTCGATTACCTAATTGAAGAGAGACAGAGAGAAATCAGCAGTTTCACAGCTGCCGAACCAACTTTGAGTAGGGTGATGAGCTGCTGCTGCTGCTGCTGCTGATGATGATGATGATGATGATAAGACTGTAGAGCTGACAATAATGAGAAAAAAATTGGATGCTAAGTGTGCCACTGACTGTGAATGTCTGCTTGTGTGTGTGTTGCGTGGGCGTGAAACAAAAACCCACAAATTTGCCATAAAGCAGCTAAAACATGTTGATTACACGAGTTCCCATTTTTTCATTTGTTCATGTTCTACTTGACAGTCCCTGACCACACACACACACAGACACTTTGCACTTTGGGACGTTGTTTTTTAAACCCTCAGTTCATTGCTGCTGCTGTGATTGATCTGCCGACTTGAATTGTGTCACCACTGCCAAAATAATAATGTGCATGTGAATGTGCTTTACTGAAGTTGATTGCCGACAGTCAGTCAAGACGGTTTTCAGTTTTATCAGCGTGCACTGCAACTTCAGACTTTACACTTTGTTGTGTCACAACTGTCGAATGGCTAGATGACTGGCTGGCTGGCACGACGGCAGAGGCAGCTCAAAACTAAAGTGTACTGCTCTTGCTACAGATGAACTGCTGCTGAAAAGTACTACAAATGTGCTGCAAATAAAGTGCAAAAATACTACATTTGCATTGAATAATAAGCGAATTGATTATTCTGTTATTGCAAGTTTAATATTCTAATTAAAATAGCAGTTTTTTACTTTGAATAAAGTTCTATAGACAAAACAGTGAAAAGTAGTGCTTGTTAATTTAATTTAGCATAACTAATAAATAAGAGACTGTCAGGTCTTTTATCTGTTGAATGTACTGAGTTTGTCTTTTAGAAGCTAACAAGCTGTATGTGTGTGTGTGCATCAGCACTTGTGGTTCACTCCACTTTTTTTTCATTTTGTAGTTGTCAATCATGCCACTCTTTTATGTATGTAGAGGATGAGCACGTACTCAGGAAGTGGCTCCTCTTTGTCTTCTTTGTCATTTCTTCTTCTTCTTCTTCTTGATCGATTCAACAACAACAAAAAAGTGCGCTGTATCGTCTTTCTAAAAGTGCTCTTTTCTGGCTATCTTTTGAAGCGGCCTTTTCTTCTCCCTCGCACTTTTTTTACAATCTAATCGGCATCGTTGTAGTAGTTGTAGTAGTTGTCGTGTCGTACTGTTTTGAAAAAACTGAAATCAGCCGTACTGAAATTTATAGTAGTAAAGCCCACTCAGGTCTGTTGCTGAGCTGGCGAGAATGCTGTTGTTGTTGTTGTTGATTTTGGTGGCTGTCAAGTACATCTTTCTTCTTCTTCTGTACTCATTATTAATTTGACAAGTGGGACAACAATTTGACAAATGTCCAACTTTTTGGATGGACTGCAAAAGTTTAAAATGAGAAATTGTTAGCTATAGTGAATTGAGTTAAACTGAAAATGTTTTTTTAAATAGATGGCATAAAAATGAAAAACTTATACAAAAAAATCTTCAGTTTTTAACTGCCAACTGAGTGGTAGCTGATAAACTAAAAACACTGCCGTTTTTGTTGTTGCCGCTTTTGCGGCTTCTTCTTTTGCTTCTGCCCTTATCATTGACCAACTTTTTTTTAAAAGACACACAGTTCAGTCAAGGACAAGCAAATCTAACCAAGTTAGTTTCCAGTTATCCACTTTCAACTCTGCTGAGCAAATTTCATTCACTGCTACCACCACCTTCAAATATCTTCAACTATCATTGGAGCAATAAATCAAGTAAAGTCCCAGTGGTCATAGCAACTTGTTGGTAACCTAATCACAGACAAGAACACACACACAAACATGTGATGTAAAGCGAACTCAACAACAGCTGGAACAGCAGTTGAAAAAGCGGCCGCCAGCGTTTTGAACCGTATCATCAAGTCACTTTTGTAGATCAAAAGATTTGAACACTTTTATACTAGGGGTAAAAACTTGCAGTGATAACTAAAACTGGACTTTAGAAGGAAAAATCATGAATATCTGTTTTTCGCTTTTGAGGATGCTGCTAGGGAAATTTTGTCTCTAGTATAAAGCTCGCTAAACTTTGTCGAACAGTTGTGTGACACTCAAGCAAAGCAAAAATTCAACATTGAATTAACCAAAAAAAATCAAAGTCATGTTCAGCAAAATAAAGGCTTCAACTCTCTCTTCCTCTTCTCCTTCTTCTCTGAAGTCTCCTTCGATGCGGCAGCACCCTCAACAATATCCACAACTTTACTCCCTCTACAACTTTGTCAACGACCCGAAGCTGGCTTCGGTGGCCAGAGCGGCGGGCGACGCCGAGGCGGTCAACCTCGTCAATCGAGATCCCTGCTTCCAAAGTGGCCACAAGCACTACTACCACGACCGGAGAACGGGTCGACTCTTTCGCCCCTACCGGTGCTTTCTACCTAAAAATGCCAACAGAAAGTGGAGTCGGAAGAAGATGATCGCTCAGCAGGGGCTCAACTGCAGCGCCAGCTTTTCCAGCTACTGCCAGGCGGTGAAGCACATGCGACGTGAGCATCACATGGAGGACTTGTCCACGAAAAAGTACCGCAAACTACTACGGCAGACGGCCTTATTATCATCTTCATCACCATCACCATCATCATCTGCTGCTGCTGTTGCTGCCACTTCCACTTCCGCTCTGTGGTTGCACACCGCTTTTGAGCCGTACCAGTGCGGCCGCTGTGGAACCGGTTACCGCCGATCGGAACGTCTGAGAGAACATGAGCGGCTGATTTGTCGGCAGTTTTCTAAAATTGAAAACAATGAACATGATGAGCTAGTGACCTTGGAGCCAATGTTGGCAAAAGTTCAGCAGCCACCGCCGGCACCACTAAACAGTTTGCCCCTTTTGACCCAACAAGCCCAAACAAAATCAGCAAATTTGCCTTTGCCGCCAACCTCAAGTTTAATTTTCACTTCAAATTTTTCTTCTTCCTCTTCTTCCTCCTTTTCTTTAAACACTAAATCAAACACTTCAGATGTGGAGGACAGCCGCCTGTTCCACGGGATGATAAGCACCATGTTGCAGAGACTTCTGCTGGGCAACTTCTCCTACGACTTTACCCGTCTTCTAGACGTCGTCTACCGTCTGGTCCACCAGGAGGACTTTCGAAGGGCGCTGTACGCCCGTCTAGAGCCACCAAAAGACGGTGGTACCTTTTACCAGCCCTTCAAGGCACTGTCCGCCTACCCGGTGTTGCTATTCAAATTGGCTCCAAAAGAGAAAGAGGAAAAGAAAGGTAGCGGTCAGGTAATAGCGGAAGGTAATAGCAGAAAAGGGGGAGAAACACTGACTTAACACTAACACTTTTATTTGACTCAATTTTACAGCACCAAATGTGGGAAAACGGAGAGAAGTATGCTACTTTTTCCAGGCCACTCAGGTGCCATGCCGCTTTCCGGCCACCGAGTCACATGATCATCCTCAGCGACAGCAGCAAACTGCCTACGCCCTGCTCTCCATCTTTTGCTACGCCCGAATGCACGACAGAACGGAGAGCACCAGCTTTTTTGCCGCTTTTCCAGGTCCCTTCTCCAACTGCTGGCTCACTGAATATGCCGATGAGGAGTACACAAAGTTTGCCTTTGAGCAGTTTTGGACAGCCCTGCCGGCCAACTACATCTCAGTGCGGTTTTCTGCCAATGTTTTGGGAGCAATGGCTTTGGCCTATGATGCTGATGACTACGGCATTAGCCGAGCTGAGCTGACCGGCGCCATTTCCGCTGAAGCCAGTCAGGAGCTGTTCACCAGCTGGAGTCAGCAGTTGTTCACGCAAATCAGGCCCTTGGCCGGCGTTTCAGAGCGTCACCTTCAGGCGTACTGGATTCAGGATTCATCTGGTTCTGATTCTGATTCTGCATCTTTTGCTGATGGAAATGACGTAAGTAACGTTTCGAAAGTTTCAGGTCGGCTCTTTCTCTTCTTCTCACAGGACGTCGCCTTGCTTCTGACGTCTCAAAACAGTAGAACAAACACTGACGCCCACGCAGAGTCATCTGCTTCTGTTGCTGATGCTGCTGCCGGCAGCCAGCTGTTCCAGTTGCTCTATCAGGCAAGTAAACCACCCTGAGTGTAGCGCCCTGCGTTTCGCCAAAAACCTAATTTGAATTTTTGTTCATTTTTTGTTCACAGAGGGAAAAAGAGTTTGAAAGTGCAGAAATTGCTGCAAAAGAAACTGCAAAAGAAACTGCAAAAGAAGGCTGTCTCGAATTTGACTTTGAAGATCACCTGAACTTTGAGGAGTACTAAAAACAGAAGAAGCAGTGACAGAATTGACAATTTTACTCTTTTTACAAATTTAAACTTTTATTTTCTACTTTACACTGTACACCAATTTACCTTTTCAAATTAATTCAAACTATATATACTGAAACTAAATTTTACAACTTTTTCCAAACATAAAAGAAAGCTGCATGTGTCAATAGCAGTAGCCACTAGATAGACAGCTGCTGCCACTGCGACTTCTAACTTCAGCTTTCCCGCTTTTCCCAAAAGCCGAACGGTTTTGCTGCTGCTGCTGCTGCTGCTGTCTCTTTGCGCAGTCTCTCGTCTGCTCGCCTTCTTCTTCTTCTTCGCTCTCTCGAGACTTTTCCAGTGTGTGTGTGTGTGTGTGTGTGCTAGTTTGGCAGCAGCAGCGGCGGCCGTTTCGTCTCGTTTCGTTTCGGGCAGCGAGCACACACTGTAAACACAGAGCGCGCGCCGGTGGTAGCAGAACAAAGAGAGAGAGAGAGAGAGAGAAAGAGTGCCGTACAGCGCCGAAACTTTCTCTCTCTCTCTCTCTCTTCCAGCTTGCTTGCTCACAACAGAACCGATTAAACCGAAGAAGCACTGTAACACACCGCTGGATCGCCGCCGTCGTGCTCGCCATCTTTCTCTCCATCTCTTTCTTTCTCTCTCATTATTGTCAACTGATGGAGCAAAGCTGCCGTTGCCGCCACCGCCATCGCCGCTGATCAGCACCGACGCAGATTCGTCCGAATTTCTGCTGTTTCTGCTGATTCGTGGGCGCTTTCCTTTTCACCACCGTGCCCGTGTTGTTCTTTTTGTTGCTGCATCTCTCTCTCTCTCTCTCTCTCTCTCTCTCTCTCTCTTTCCTCGTTGCCATCTTGGAACTGGCATCCTGCCGAGCATCCTTCCGAGGCTGCTGACGTTGGCGTTTCTGCTGTCCCGAGTCTGCTGTCAGTAAGCTGAAGAATTGACTGAGTGTCACAAACGAGTTTGATACGCTTCTCTTTGACGCACACTTTTCAAGTCACAAAGATTCGGTAAAACCGAAGCTTAAACTTGCATTGAAGTTTATCACAAAATCATCAAGTAACACTAACACTTGACAGGATGAGGTACGAGTTTGATCGTCGTTAGATTCAGGAACTTGTTGTTGTGAATTTTTACTTTATAAAAAACTTTTACTTTTATCTGCAAACACTTACCGGAATTCACTTACGTCCACTTAGATCTGCCCGTAAGAAGAAAGGCATCTCTAAGAGGAGCTCGAGGTTGGGCAATTCAGCAGCAGTTGCTGCCATTGTTGCTGCTTCCACTGATCCAACGGTGGGCAATGGACATTCCAAAACGGATGCTGACCAAGCAGTCGATGTCGGCAATGGCTGCAACACCAACACTGCTTCAACTTCAAAAAGCTTGGCCGCTACCAACAAAAGTAACAAAAAGAACCGGAACAACAACAGCAATGCCGGTTCCAAGGGCAAAACTTTACCAGTTGAGAGCCCCAAATCAACCGCTGTCAGCTCAGCCAAGTCTTCTCAACAGAAGCAAACTTCTTTTTCCTCGTCAGAACGGACCGCCGCTGTTGAACAGTCAGTGGAGGAGCGAATCAACGCCGGTAGTCCTGATTACCTAAAGTAAGTGCTTCTGGCTTATACTTTCCTATTGAAATTTAGATATAACTCTTCACCTTTTGCAGAGACATCGCCAAGGTGATGCCCTTTTTGCTGTCGCGCCTCACCGTGGACGATCCAGTGCGAGAGGCGGTCAAGGTGGCGCCCACCAGCAGTGAGCAAAGTGCCAATATGATGCAGCAACAGCAGAACGAGCAAAAAGATCGCCGCCAAAGGCGAACGAAACCAGCCGTTGATGATGATGTGCTTACCAGCAAGGAAAGTGAGGATAGCTTGTTCTGCAGCGAGGTGTTACCGCCCTCACCACCTTCCTCACCACCGCCGACAATACTGACACCAAGGCCGCCAGTGACCATTTCACGATTCTCGTCCTTTTCAATGATGGCTCCTGCATCTTCTGCTTCTTCTTCTTTTTCTTCTTCTTCTTTTCCGGCTTCAGCTCCTGCAGCACCACCAGCCCCAGCAGCAGCAACAGCAACAAATAAGCCAAAACTAAGCAGTTTGCAGTCAGTGCCAGCGCCACTGCTCAGGCACTGGAAGGAAAGTCTGGCCAAAGCTGAAGCCTATTTCAGGTAGGAAGAGAGAAAAAGATTGATCAAAAGCAGTTTTGGTATTTACGTACGCTTAAGTATTTTAATAACAACGTTTACCCTTCGCTTCTGCAGAGTCACCCAAGAGATGCTTAAGCGGGGAAAGTCAGAAAATGCCGTAAAACAGTCGGCATTGATGGAGGCCTATTCATCCAGCTTAGCTGCTTTAGACAAAGTAGCTATTGATAATAGATGCTGCTGCTTTGATGATGCCAATAGGGGTGATGGCTGTTGTGGTGATGGCCATAGCCAAATTAAAAACATCACAGCGCCCACTGAAAAAAAGTCGAAATCTCGTAAATCTCGCCTTAAATCTGCTGCCAAAACCGAAAAAACCACATTATCGTCATCATCAGCATCAACATCAGCAGCAACGACAACAACATCAACAGCTTTGACAACAGCCTCAACAACACCTTGGGATTTTTCAACTGCAACAGACGAAGAACGAGAATGGGCAAAGGCGTTTCTGCAGTCAGATTCCACGCTCTGGTCCGCCTCGGATTTATTTCAAAACGAGTTCACCGAGCCTAAGGCTTCTCAGTTTACCGACTCTACACTGGACGAAATGTTGGCAGCTTACGAATTAGAGACAGCAGCAATGGCACAGAAAAAGCTGTCAGCATCTGAGCCTCAAATGCTGAAAAACGGCAACAACAGTAACAGCAAAAACGGATCCACCACTACCGAAACTGTTGACCCCGTTTCTAAAACGTAATCCACTTTTTTTAAAAAACATAACAACTAAAATCTTTATACTAACACTTGTTTTTATCATTTCAAAAGTGATCTCTACTTTGATAAACCACTGTCGTCTTGGTCCAATAATTCAAAGTACCAGAGCAGACCAATTTCGGAATTTGAAGTTGACGAAGATGATGAATATGATTTTTTAAAAGATGAGACCAGTTTTATTGATGAACCAAAGTCATCATCATCACCACTATCACTACCAACAAAAAGCTCAAGCACAGAGTCCACTTCCCCTTTAGTCAGTGATTTAATTACCGCCTCTTCCGAGTCCTCCAACTTGGACAATGAACTAGCAAAAGGCTTACCCTGCTCAGAAACTTCTAAACCAGCAAAAACTGCATCTGGATCATCATCTTCCTCTAACCTTGTTTCAAAATCATCTGTAGTTAACTCAAGCTCAGTTCAGAGCACTCTCTCAAACACCAGCACTGGCATTGAAAAATACATCAGCAAAAGGAAGGGGAGCACTGACAAAAACGGAAAGTGTGCAAAAGTCGAAACTGAAACTGCGACGAATTCAGCACAAAAGGAGAAAACGATTGGTGCCCTTGCCACTACTTCCTCCTCGTCCTCCTCCGTTTTGACCACCACCATGCCGACTATCAGGATGAAGAAGTACGCCTACTGCTCCAGGACTCACGCCGGAAACTGCAACCAAAAGAGCAGGAAAGTGGGCGGCGGCACCTGTGGTGGTGGAAGAGGAGGAGGCGGAGGAGGAGGAGGAGCCGAGTACTCGCCGGACCTTCTCGAATCGCTAGAGCCGCTGGTGGTCAACGGGCGGGCCACCAATCGGCAGCTGGCAAGGCTGCTGGAGAACGTCGTTGGCCCTGGTGGTGGAAAGAGCGGTCAGGCAAGGTCTACTGAAGAGCAGCAGCAATCCCAGTGTGCCGGTGAATCTGCTGCGGCAGGAAGCAGTGGTAGCCGAAGACCGTCGCCGCCGGAAGTGGTCCTCCCCCTGGAGCCGGCAGTGCCGTGGCCGGCCACTGAGGAGCGCGGCAAGGCCCTCGGCCTGGTCCTCCGGTGGCTCGACTACCGAAGCCTCTTCACCGCCCGACGCGTCTGTCGGCCCTGGCGAGCCGCCATCGAGGCGTACCTGCGCACGCGCAGCAGCGTGAAGCTCTTCGACTGGGCGCAGACCTATCCTCCCTCTACTTCAACTTCGGCCAATGATGATAAGCCATCGTCGACTTCAGCTTCAGCTTCATCTTCAGCCTCCAATGGTAATCCTTCTTCATCCACCTCATCATCATCTTCTTCTCCCCACATCGGCAAGCCCTCATCGACCTTCCACTCGCCGACCTTCTGCGATGAGCTGCTGTTGAGCGCCTCGGCGCGCAGCAAACTCTCCGGCGCTCAGCCGGAGCCCGCCCGCCTGGGCGCCACCCTCGTTCGCCTTCTGCCGGCCATCATCTCCGTGCACGCCAAGTGCGCCGAAAAGTGGCAATCCACCGTTCTGCTGACCGTTCTCGGCAGCGGAAGCGGCGGCGGAGGCGGCGAAAACGGCAGCAGCTGGGGCCCCGCCCTGGAGCGCCTCACCATCTACGGCTTCCCGAAGAACAAGGCCCTCGAGGGGAAGCTGGTCACTCTAATCTTCCGCCACCTGCCCTCACTTCGCTCCCTCTCCATCTACGGCCTCGAGGAGAACGTGATCAGTCCGCTGCAGCTGCCCACCCGACTTCCGGCGCTCGCCCAGCTGGACACCTTCTACATGGAGGGCTACGCCGGCGACCTGACCCCGGTGCTCAGTCAGCTCGGCCCGCCGCTCACCAACCTCCTCATCGCCTCCGAGTACGACCGCGTCAATCTGCGCGTCCGCCCCTGGGCCGACTGGCTGGCGAGCAACCCCGAGGTCGGCCGGCGGCTGCGCTACCTCGACATCTCCGTCATTCCCGACGACAAGCGCCGTCTGTGGAACCTCCTCTGCCGAACCTTCACCGGCGTGGAGAAGTTCCGCGCCAGCTTCCTCTTCGGCCTCAGCTTCGAGGACACGCTGCCGGCGCTGCGCCGCCTGCCGCGCCTCCACCAGCTCTACTTCAACGTCGACCTGAAGAAGGGCCCCTACCCGAAGCTGGCCGACTCGAAGCTGGCGCCCTTCACCAACGTGCGGACGCTCTTCCTCGGAGCGGTCGCCAATCCCAACTTCGACATTGCCACCTTCCGGGCGACCATCGGCCGCTTCTTTCCCAACATCGAGGAGCTCCGCCTGGCCACCTTCAGCCCGGCGGCGGTGGAGCTGCTGAAGGCGGTCTCCAAGCGAATCTTTCCCCAGCTCAAGTCGCAGCAGATTGGCCTGGCCAACCGGGGCACCATGGAGGTGGGCGTCCAGCAGCAGGACTACAACGAGTAGTTCAGTGCTTCAGTATTTAAGCTAACCGCACATTTATGTTTACATTAAAAGCATTTTTCATGTATTTTTTGTTAAAATAAAACGACCAAAAACATTATTTTTTTAAAAGCGTTTTCAAAAATAGAAAAATGGGAAAAAGTTTTTAGCTTTTTGCTTTGAATTTAATTACCACCGCGCTGTGCGCTGCGGTCCCAGCTGTTGTTTTTGCTGATGCCGCCGCCGCCGACGCCGCCGCCAGTTCGAGTCCATTTATTGAACAATCTGTGCGGCTTTTTAGTATTATTATTTGTTTGTGGTTGTCTCTATTAAAAACCGCTTTCAAAATTGAAAGCGCTCATTTTGGAAAGAAAAAGGGGAAGAAATTGGTAGTAAGCAATTTCACTTGAGCACCAGTGTGGTTTATTGTTTACACTATTGTCGTTATACCAGTAAAGTGCACGTAAGTTAGTAGGCACAAGTGGTGGTTAGAACAGCTTTTTTTGTTTATTGTTTAATTTTTTACGATAATACACAACACTAGAAACTTAAATTTTAAGTTTAATTAAATATTATTGCAGCTGTTAAGAAAGAAAACCTAAATGATTAAATATTTCTTAACACAAAATGCTTTACTTTAAAAAACACTTAAACGATAGTTTTTAAGGACAAACAACCTCACATTTAAAACGAAAAAGCAAAGTAAAGTTTTCTTTTACTTGGTTATTAGTGTTCCAAAAAAATAAATAAATGCAAACTTTATTAATTATTCAAATTGGCATCATTTGCATTTTGTTTGCCAATTGCACACTAATTTGCCCTAATTTATTTTTCTGCTGACACTTGAGTTTCAGATTTCTAACTTATTTTGACTAACTAAATTTTTACACCGAAAAACTTATTTATTTTCTATAGACTGCATGAATGCTAACTTAAACATAAAAAACGACCATTTGATGCAAAAGTTATCTAGTTGTTATAAGTATTAGTTGAATTAGAAAAAAAGGTTTTTCCACAAACGACTACCGTTAAGAGGATTGTTTTTGCAGTGTTTCCTTAAAATCGCTTTTTATCGGTATTTTTGTCTAGTTTCAACCAGATGAGTTTTTTTCCTTATAGTTTGCACTGATAATAAATGAAAAAATCAGCAGTAATAGTAAAATAAATAAAACTAAAACAAAAAAAATAAAAACTTTACAAATGTTGCCCGACCAACATTTTTATCATATAAAAACATTGGAAAAACAAATTTATGTTTTGAAATAAACTTTAAATTAATTAACCTCTCAAAAGTTTAAAAACTTGATAGACGTCATTTGAGTGACTGTTTTTTTGTGCTAATGATTTTTGTGTTTTTAAATTAATTTTATAATTTAATTTTTGCTCACGCTAACCTAGTTTTTCCGTTATTTGTAAAAGTTTTTTAATTAGCAAAATTTTATTTAAAAAATTTTAATTGCAACTTAAAAATTTTAGATAATTTCAAACAATCTAACAAACCAATCAATTAAGCAACTTTTAATTAAAAAGTTTATTTGTTTTAATTAAAATTTTTATTAATTTTTAACATGTTTAAAGTTGTACAAGCCAAAAACAATATTTAGCAGAGCAAAACTACAGAGAAATTTAATCAAAACTAATTGTTTTTAAAATTTTGCAAGTAGTGACAAAAAATTTTAATGAACTAGAATATTTTTATTAAAAGCTAAAAAAGTGTAGTTTGAAACACATAAGCAGCCATTTTGAGTAGAGTGCCGCATAATAATTTAAGTAATTATTAAATTACCCTGGGTAGTAACCCATCAGGCTGCAGTCAACGCACAAAAGAAACTGTGGGTTGCCCTAAAAAAGAGAAAACAGCAAAAACTTCTCATCAGAAGGAGTGCTCCATCATATAAATTGATTTTGTGCTGATGAAAAATGGCGTTAAAGAAATAATCAATCTTACCCTGCTACGTGCAGCGCAAATAGGGCAAATGCTAAAGTTACTAGAGCCAACGCGATAACCAGCAAAACATAGAATTGAGTTTACTGATAAAAGTTTTAAGTTCTCGGCTGAAGAAGAAGAACCTACGCTGAACCACCGAAACTGATGCCGTTGTTCTGCAAGGAGGGAATACAAGAAGAAACCACACCGGCCAGAGCTGGGCGATTCTCCTCAGCTTCAGCCTCTACATCGTCTTCATCATCATCGCCACCATCGTCATCTTCATCGTCTTCATCATCGTCGTCGTCCTCATCATCATCGCTGACATCAGGTGAAAGAAAGTTAATATTAAATCTGGTTTATCAAATTGTTAATTTCCATCTAGTTTTACCTGGATAACAGCTGCCCGTTTTCATCAAAAAGCAGTCGGCGGTCGATGCGCACGACGTGCTGGTCGGCGTCCCCTTTGGTGACGAAGCGTCGCACAATCGCCCGGTCCACCACCACAAAGTGGACGCCATTCTCCAGGTGAAGGCTCTCCAGGTGGCTCGACAGTTGGCCTGAATTGCAGCGGCAGCTCATGGTCACCAAGGGCAGGCGTGGACGTCGAGCATCAAACTCGATCTTGATGTTCAGTGGACGATGCTGGGCGGTTCGCAACGCCACTCGCCTGCCAATGTCGTGGAAGATGCCGGTCAGAAAGCGGGTGATGAAGTCGTTCAACTCCTCAGAACTTCCGCTGTCTGTGGGGTTGGAGTTGTTGCTGCTGCCGGAAGCTCCGTTTGGAGGAAGTCCATTAGAAGAATTAGTGCCATTAGAAGGAGCTGTGACTGCAGAAACGGTGCCGACTTGAACTTCCATTTTTGTATCTTGAGGGGTTCCTCCTTCTCCCTCTGTTCCTTGGCCGTTTCCAGCATTCATTCTGTCAGTTTTTGCTTTGAGAATGTCGATAAAATGACTGAAGCGAGAAAAACCGCAAATTAAAATTTAAAGTTGGCAGAAGAAATAAAAGAAAGCCAAACGAATGTGAGAATGAGGGGCAACGAACAGCAGCGAACAGCGATGACAAAGTGCCAGTGGCCAAGTGAGAGCCGAGTGCCGGCACACAGCTGGTAATATAGCTGCTGCTTCTGGAAGGGGCTCCAGCTTCAGCAGCCCTGCTGTTTCCTGCTGTTCGACTATGAGAGAGTTGAGTGGTAGCGGAACTGTTGCCGAAACGCCTGCATGACACAGCTGCTCTCTTTGTTTACCGAAAGAAAGACCAAAAAAAAAGGAAAAATTGAAAAAACAAAAACTTTAACTAACAAAATTGTCTAAAAATTAAAAATTAAAAGCTCTAGCGTTTTGTAAAACTAAATATTGAAAAATAAAAAAGCAAAAAAAGAAAGGCTATGTAAAAATACTTTTAAACGTTTCATACATTTTTATGTTAATTTTTTTAGACAAACGATAAAGAGTTGTTTTTGTTTTCGTCGTTGTCAGCTCCTTACAACACCCAATATTATAACATGACATTTTTGTTAAAAAGCATTCTGCCGTTTTAAAACTGTATTTCAAATACTAGCTTTTTTCTAGTAAAAGGTGGCGTTGTTTGCAGCAATGTCTGCTACCACTTACTTTAAAAAGAAACGTTCAAAAAGTTGTTCAACGCAATAACGACCACTCCAAATACACGACATTTAGAAGAAGAAGAGAAAAGTGCCGGCAAGGAGAAAGTTATTATACCAAGAAAGAAGTGCACTTGCCAAAAAGTGAGTGAGCGAGTGAGACAGAAGCAGACAGGCACCAGCAGCACATCCAGCCGCTGTTTCCCAAACGCACGTTTAGGAAAGGAAAGTTTGCATCGAAGAGTATCCTAACTTTGCCCACGATAGTTAAGCTGAACATAGACATAGACAGCAATCACACGTTCCCTTTTCAGTGCCCCTTCCCTTTGAGGGCAGAGGCGCACAAGTTTGGATTCAGGTTGCGAGGCAACTTTTTCCTATCTGACTGTCTGTTCGTAACGCTGATGCTGCTATTTCTTTGCATTGCTCACACGCGGTTTCTGCAGCCGCTGCTGCCACTACTTCTGCAAAGTCACATTGCCGCTTTCTTGCATCAACACACACAAACACACTTCAATCGTACCTACAACACACACACACCTGCACCCAAAAAGTTCCTAGAACTACTTTCACCTTTGTCATAACCAAAATTAACTAAAAAACCACATATTCATTTTAAAACTACTCATTTAATTTAGCACCTAAGTTCTACCAAATCAAGCTAAATCACATTTCAAAACTCATCCAGCTGATCACCATCACCACCACCACCACCATCACCACCACCATGGACCGCAGCTCGCTGACCGAGCTTCCCATGAGCTCTCTGGGCGGCCTGTCCGGCCTAGCTGGAGGAGGCGGTCAATTTCAGTCGCCCTTCCTCTCGGTCGACCCCTCCGTCCTGACGCCCAGCCAACAACATTCAACGCCGGGCCTGCTGTCCAGCGAGCAGTTCATCTTCCCCGATGGGGCGACCAAGTCGTCGAGAGGTCGCTTTGAGCTCGCCTTCGGGCAGATTGGCTGCTCGGTGGGCGCCGGCGCCGGCATCGGCGGCGCCATGGGCACCCTTAGAGGTACGTTAAAACATGAAACAGTTTTTTTTGTATTAAGCTGGTAACGTTAACCTTTTCTCCCTTTTCAGGCCTGCGCGAGGTGACGAAGATGGGCGGCGAAGCGGCCCTCTCCGTCAAGCGGACCCACCTGCTGAACAACATTACCCGGAATGGCGCCATTGTGGGCAACACCTTTGGCACCATTGCACTTATCTACTCAGCGCTGGGCGTCGGCCTGAGCCTCCTTCAGGAGGAGAATGATGAGCTGAACACGGCGCTGGCGGCCACCACCACTGGGACGCTTTATGGCGCCCTCAGCGGCGCCAAGGCCGCAGAAGGATTGACAGGTAACAATAGTGGTGAACAGTTTCCATTAACTAACAAATGTGTTGCTAACTTTTGTGTCTTTGTGTTTTCCACCATTTCTTTTAACAGGCTCTGCAATGACTCGCTTTCGCGTGAAGCGCGCCGGTTTCGGCCTGGCCGGTGGCATGATTGCCTCGGCGGTGCTCATCTTTGCAATGAACCAGGAAAAGTTTGCTTGGTCTAAATACCGCTAAAGTGAAAGCTGAAGCATTTCTATTGAAGCATACTTTACATTTTTTCAGTGAAGATTTAGAACATCTATTTTTTTCGTTTCAGTTTACTTTTTCTTTAGATCAACCCATCCTTTGTGTATGTGATTGTACAAATGTGCCTGTAGTTTAGGAACTTGGAATGTTTTTAGAAATGTTTGATGTAATTTGTTTAGTGTTTGTGTAGTTTTATTTTGTATATTCTTTATGTATTTATTTATAGCTATTGTCTATTGAAATGTTTGCGTGCTTTAACAAAGTATTGTACTTGTTGTAGCCAACTATGTCTTTTTCATTTGTAATGTTTCTTTTTGTTTAAATTATTTTTACATTTTAAATGTTGCATATTCAATCACGTCGTTGTTTTCTCTTTTTGTCCAAACCATTGCCAAAATATTTCATTAGTGTTTTCACCAAGCATTCACCATCAAGTTAGGCATTATATTTTTATAATTAAATTTCTTTTATAAATTTCATTTGACGTTTGTAAAATGTTGTAAAGTTAATTTTGTTGACTAAAATGCACTAAAATGTTTTCTACAACGTTTCTTATGCCTGGTCATAAATTCTTTGCAACAGTAATGCCGTTGTTGCTGCCACTACTGGAAACAACTAGTGCAGATCATCAATGACTCAGAAAGACAGAAAAATCACTAATTTGTGATAAGATAACTGCCGCACATCGTCCACAGTCTCCAAACTAGCTGATAAATCTAGAAAAATCTGTCAGGAAAAAAACTTGCACTTTAACTTTGAATCGGCACAACTAGATGGAGGCAGCGTTCACGCTGGCCAGCGCTCACACACGTTCACGTCTACTACTGCAGCAAGTGCTGGTAAATACCACCGACGCCACCGCCACCGCCACCGCCACCGCCACTGCAGTCGCCTCTGCTGTGCATTTCTGTTGACAGTATTTCTGCTGTCTGTCGGTGTCTCCTGTTGCAGTGTCGTGTCCAAGTGCTGCCGCTGCACTGACGTGCCCTCCTGTCAATCGCTCTCTCTCTCTCTCTCTCTCTCTCTCTCTCTCTCTCTCTCTCTCTCTCTC
>JAALOO010000035.1_pt1 | contig 19512 bp, 17 predicted proteins | sample 7257641 | NCBI WGS metagenome assembly JAALOO01 (sample SAMN14085613, study PRJNA598686) | mite metagenome | biome: ENVO:01001000; feature: ENVO:01001002; material: ENVO:01001226; isolation source: single female mite from University of Michigan culture on fish food culture... ...
CTCTCTCTCTCTCTCTCTCTCTCTCTCTCTCTCTCTCTCTCTCTCTCGTTCTCCTCTTACCACTGCCAACTCTAGAAACTCTTCACATTCTTTCACACTCTCTTTTCCCTTTCCCCGATCCTTCACCTCCCCCAAATCATCCTCATCACCTCATCATTCAGATTCGCCTTTTTCTCCATTTCCTTCTCTTCATCCTCTTCTTTGCCATCAATTGCCTTCCCCGTTATAGAAAGTTCAAAAAGATTCCACCTGTTGAAGAATCGCAGCAACAGCCGCGATCAAATTCGTTTTCAAACTGCCAAGTGCAGCAGCTGTTGCTGCTGTTTGTGTCATCGCCATTTTACTGGCGCCTAACACTGGCACTAAACAGCAGCCGCTGCAGGCGCCGTCCGACCAGCAACACAACATCACGAGCATAAATCATATCGCTCAGAGGTTTTTCAGAGCTCCTTTACAAAGAGAGAAAAAGAGAGAGCTGTCGGCGAGAGCATTACCATAAAAAACATTGCCGTTCACTTGGTCAAAGCGCTTCAATTTAATTTATCTCAGTCCATTTCGAACACCTCTTTCCGCTTTTGTTTTGTTTTCGTTCCTGATTGGTGCTCGTGCAAAAGCGGCGCGGGTCGTTCACTACTATCGACCGAACTGTGAAGTGACAGCACCAACTTCGTCGGCACTTTAGACCCGGTACTACCACTTGTGCACACACTTCTGTCCGCACCTACGCCTTCATCCGAAGTGCTGAAGAAGGGCACTTCAACTGTCTTTTGATGTCACCACCACCACTCTTTGACTTTATTTCTATCTATCCTCCCCCCTTTTTCTCATTGACTCACTTTCTCTCATTCATTCATTGTCTTCATCTTCACTTCTGGCATATAATATACACATACGCATCTTTCTTCTTGTCTAATTATAACCCCACTGCTTTTTCTCTTGCTCTCCTTGCCACATACATTCCTCTCACTCTCTCTTCAATGCCTGGTCACTTTGCGTCAACCGACTTTCCCCTCTCTCAACTGCCCTCAACTGCGAATTGCTGCTCTTTTCTATTTATTTGACGCAAAGTGTATCAGCAGTGAAGTGCCTGGCAATGCTTTGCAAGTGCACTGGCTGCCACTGTGCTGTGCACACACTCCTCCACAATGATCATCGACTGAAATGCATGCTGAAGACAGGTGTATTATTCTCTGACAGAAGCATACACAAACTTATATTATTAATATTACAGTAAAAACACCTGATGACCACACTGTGGGCGTGAGCACGTGTTTATGCGTTGGGCGATGATGGAGAGTAGCCGGGTGAACTGGGCGAGTACGTCGGACTGGCCACGCCCATATTGGGCGACAGATAGTTGGGAGAGGCCGGTGAATATCGGGTACTAGAGGGCGAATAATTGGGCGACGTCGGACTGTACGATGGACTGGAGGGCGAGTAAGAGGGCGATGAGGGAGAGTAGCCGGGTGACGTGGGAGAGTAATTATGGTTCGGTGATTTGGGACTGTACGAGGGAGAGGTCGGTGAGTAGTTTGAGGGAGAGGTCGGCGAATATCGCGGACTAGTGACCGCAAAGTTTGGCGATGATGGGCTATACGAGGGCGAAGTGGGTGAGTAGTTGGGCGATGAGGGCGAATAGCCGGGTGAGGTCGGCGAGTAGTTCGGACTGGCCACACCGCCAATTCCCGGCGACAAATAGTTGGGAGAAGCAGGCGAATAGCGGGTACTATTCGGCGAATAATTGGGCGACGTCGGACTGTACGAGGGACTGGTCGGCGAATAGGAGGGCGAAGTCGGAGAGTAGCTAGGCGACGTGGGAGAGTAATGGTGCGATGGGGATGTCGGACTGTACGAGGGAGAGGTCGGTGAGTAGTTTGAGGGAGAGGTCGGCGAGTATCGCGGACTAGTTGGTGAATAGTTTGGCGAAGTAGGGCTGTACGAGGGAGAAGTGGGCGCGTAGTTGGGCGACGTTGGTGAATAGCTGGGGGACGTCGGCGAGTACGACGGACTGGCGACGCCGATTCCAGGCGACATGGGCATGTAGTTGGGAGAGGCCGGCGAATACGAGGGCGACAGGGGCCCGCTGGGCGAGGGCAAGTAGGGTGAGGAGGGCGAGCTAGGCGATCCAATGCCACCCGGCGACCAGCTGGGAGAGTAGCCCGGGGAGAAGCCCGCTTCAGATGCGGCAGATGGCGAAAATCCAGCAGCATTGGGCGTCATGCCCATGCTTACGCCTGAAGACCACGGCAAACCGTATGCCGGCGTAGCAATGCCCTGTGCGTACGGCGTCATCTGTGGCGACATTCCCGAGCCCATCGTAGGCGAGTCCATGCCAAAGAATAGATCATTTCCTGTGTTTATGAAAAGAAAAAGCAGTGTTATTATTGAAACGCATGAGTTTGAAAGTTGATCCAAAGCAGAGAAAGTTGCCACGAGACTTACCGAGACCAACCATATTGGTGGGAATTTCAATGCCGCTCTTGCACTTCTCGGGGTCGAGGAGCATGCCAAAAGCGCCAGTGCCAATGTTGGCCAGCTGACCGACGATAATGTTCTCGGAGACACCACGCAGATAGTCAACTTCTGCATGCATGGCCGCATCAATCAGCACGTCCACTGTCTCCTCAAATGAGCACCGCATGAGGGCGCCGACGTCCTGGCGGTTGATGCCGTGTCGCGTGATAGCCATCAGGTGGCCCTTGGCAGTCATGACGTCACAGAGCAACGCCAAGTGCCGGTAGTTGACGTAGGAGCTGTCAAAACTGATGACATAGTTCAACTCCTTCTCCACCGCCTTTCGCACCGCCTCAATGCCCAACGAGGAGAAGATCTCGCAAATGTCGTTGGAGTACGTTCGAATGGGATCGACGTCTCGCTCGGCAAGAACGCGCATCAGCGAGGTGCCGTCCGTCTCAAGCAGCCACTCGGCAATCGCCTTGAAGTCGCCCTGCTCGGTGATGGTGATGCGCTTTTTGTTGTCCGTCGTGGGCAAGTGCATGTACACCTTGCTAATCTGCTCGATGCCCTGCAGGGTAATGTCACTGAGCAGAGAGGCCTCAATGCACCGCAGGAAGACGTCATCCTCCATCTTGTCCACCTGCTCCTCGTCTTCGGCCGACTTCTCCTCGGGGTTCATGATTCGAATGCGCAGCACCAGCTTGTCGGCGTTGTCATCGTTGAAGATGCAGTTCAAGTCATCGCCAAAGCCAGCGCTGATCTTCTCGGCAATCTGCTCCATAGACAGCTTCTTATCGGTCATTCGCTTTCGGTCCAGCTCAATACGCAGCAGCCATGGAGAGATGCGAGCAGTGTCAAAGTCCGGCATCTCGTAGTACACATTCACAAACTCCTGATCCTCGGTGATGACGGTGCTCAGGGGGTCAGGATCGTAGTAAATGGCCGTGTTTGCCGTCACTTTGCGCAGTGTAGTGTGCTCCAGTCGGCACAACACGTCCTTGGCCTTCTCGGCGTCCCGAGCAGCTGCACCGGTGAGGAAGACGGTGAGAGAGGGCGTCTTTGGCTTCTTGGAGATGTTGATGATCTCCTTGAGACGCGGCACACCGAGGGTGACGTTCTTCGCGGACACACCGGCGTAGTGGAAGGTGTTCAGCGTCATCTGCGTGGCAGGCTCTCCCAGTGACTGGGCGGCCAGCGCGCCGACCATCTCACCAGGCTGCACCTGACTTTGATGGAACTTGCTGTCAATTTCACCGAGAAGCCAGTCGAAGGCTTCCGAGGAGAGGCGATCAATTTCGGTGATCTTCTTCGTGCAGAGAGTTGAGCGCAGCAAGGTGCGGAAGAGCAGAGTGGCGTTCTCGTTAGCAGTCACGGAGAGGGCATCTTCACCGGGCACAATGGTCAGCTTCTTCACCAGATTCTCAATGCCCTCGGTCACCTTCAGGGGCGACAGGTCAGTGGGCGCCCGCCGGTTGACGCGAAAGGTCTTTTGCGCGTTCCAAATCATACGCTGAATGTTGCAGGGCAGCACCACCTTGGAGTCTCCAGTGGGGAACAGCTTGCGAACAGTCTTTCGATCCTCAGTCAGACGCTTAAACTCCTCTTCGAGCTCAGACTGAAAGTTGGGATTCTCATTAAACTCGCGCAGGACATCCTCGGTGAAGATTTTGCGCATGAGGCGATCGTTGTTGACGTCCAGTCGAAACTGCTCTCTGAAGGCCTTGTCGTTCGGCTTGAGAGAGGCCAAATTTTGAAACTCCACACAGGCACCGTCAAGTCCGTCTTCACCGTAGCGGAGCTGAATCACCTGACCGTTTGAGTTTCGCACTGTGCCATCGTATGTGACCATGACAGACTCCATGGCCTTGATCAGACGACGTTGAATGTAACCAGTCTCGGCAGTCTTGACGGCGGTATCAATCAGACCTATATGAAAGAGAAGAATGCACAGTTTAGGATCATTTAATTGTTTGCACTAGCAGTTCACAATCACCCACCTTCACGACCACCCATAGAGTGGAAGAAGAACTCTGACGGAGTCAGTCCAGCAAGGTAAGAATTGACGACAAAGCCCCTCGACTCAGGGCCGTAATCGTCCTTAATAAAGTGCGGCAAGGTTCGCTTTCGAAAGCCAAAGGGAATTCGCTTTCCCTCGACGTTCTGCTGACCGACACAGGCGATAACCTGAGAAATGTTAATCTCAGAGCCCTTGGCGCCGGACACCACCATGGCCTTAAAGTTGTTGAACTCAGAGAGTGACTTTTGCGCAGATGCACCGGTTTTGACACGAGCGTCATTGAGAATTCGATTGACCTGGTTCTCAAAGGTCTGTCGAAGAGTGTTGCCAGGAGTGGGATCCAGATCGTCGTTGTGCGCTTTTTCAATCACCTCAATCACGTCGTCTTTAGCCTTTTTAATTGTCTCTTGGATATCCTGCAATGAAGAAGTAGTAGTTCATGAAACGAACTAACCTCACAATAAAAATGCACTTACGCGATATGTTTCCGGGTCAGCGATGGTGTCACCAATGCCGATTGAGTGACCTTCGAGCAGAAGCCATGCGTTCACTACCGTCTGAATGTGCCAGTAGAAGAGGCCGCAGGTGTGGAAGCCCGCCTCCTGAAAGACAACGTGAAGCAAGTTGCCGGCTGCCTTGCCGACGGTCTTTGAGCAGACGATTCCGGTGAGGAGCACTCCATTCTCAATGAGAACCTTGGTGTCACCCGGCGAGATCCATTTGTACGGGCCACTGTCCTCCTCATCAGGATGCGTTGAATGGTTTCGAATGAGCGACACATTGCCCGGAATAATGAGCGAGAAGAGCTGCTTTCCAGTCCAGAGGGGCACCGGCTTCAGGATGGCCGGCATGGGCACCTTGCCGTCCCAGGTGGGCAGAAACATGAGCAAGTTCATCATCTGCTCCCAGGTGAGGTACACATCTCGACGGGTCATCTTTCGGACAGCAGTCAGCGTGTCCTGCACAATGCCCATGACGGGCTTGTTCGACTGAGGAGTGATGATGTTGCGCGGCACCATGGCCAGATTCTCAATTTCGGCGCGGGTCTCCAGCGACTGCGGAACGTGCAAGTTCATCTCATCGCCGTCGAAGTCAGCGTTGTACGGCGTGGTGACAGAGAGGTTGAAGCGAAAGGTGGACCAGGGCAGCACTCGAATACGATGGCCCATCATACTCATCTTGTGCAGCGTTGGCTGACGATTGAAGACGATGACATCGCCGTTGCGAATATGCCGCTCCACTTTGTAGCCAAACTCCAGATGCAGATCCGATGGTCGAGGGTGGAATCGCAGATCGATACGTTCACCATTGTCGCGAATAATGTACTTTGCGCCCGGATACTGGTTGTTGCCTTTCCGAACAAGCTCTTTTAGTTGATCTGGGTAAACGAAAGAGCCAAAGTTATAAAATGTGCTTTACCGGAAAAAGAACAATAACAAACCGATATTGAAAGGTGTCACGATTTCAGGGAAAGTCAAGTTTTGGGCAATCGACCGAGGAACGCCGACTTCGTCGATTCGCAGGTTGGGATCCGGTGTGATGACGGTTCGAGCGGAAAAGTCCACTCGCTTGCCCATCAAGTTGCCTCGAATGCGACCTTCCTTCGCCTTGAGACGCTGCTTGATCGACTTTAGCGGTCGACCCGATTTCTGCTGTGCGCGAGGAATGCCGGGAATTTCATTGTCGACAAAAGTGGCCACGTGAAACTGAAGCATCTTTACATTTTCGGCAATAATGTGCGTCGCCGCACCGTTCTGTTCATTTCTGATCAGCTCGGCGTTTGTCTTGACAATATCAGCCAATTTGTGCGTCAAATCGTCCTGATTTCGAGCGGAACCAAACATGACAACGGCAGGCCGTACACAGAGCGGTGGTACGGCGAGCACAGTGACCAGCATCCAGTCGGGCCGAGCGAACTTGGGATCCATTCCGATGATGCTGACCTCTTCATCGGAAATGGCTTTGAAGATGGCGTGAACACGCTCTGCAGTGAGAAGAATCTTTTTCTCTTGGGAATCTTCATTCAGGTGCTTCCACTCGGCGTACAGATCGAGGCCTTCTCGGCGAATCTGTGGCTGGTAGCGACCGCAGCCGCCGTGCATGTTTACTTTCTTTTTCAGTGCAATATCGTCATACTCATTCATGTTGTCTTTGCCAAGGTCATTGTCGTCAGAGCCTAAGTGAATAGAATAACACTGTCATCACGAGAAAAAATAGTGGCGTAAAAACGTACCTTCACAGATGTTTTTCCCCTTGCAAAGGTCGTAAACGTGAGTAAGACGTTTTCGGGGGTTTCCTTTTGTTTCGGAAACGATTTCTTTTATTTTTGGGTTTGATGGTGAGACGAGAAGTTTTGAACAGTAAAAACAAAAGCAGCGGAGCACTTTGATAGATTTGTTGAGGAAGCCAATATGAAACACGGGTTTTGCGAGTTCAATATGTCCAAAGTGGCCCGGACACTCTACCAAATTACCGGCGCAGGTTTGGCAACGAGAATTTCTATTTTCATAGAAAATGGGGGTTAACATACAAAGACAATGACAACGTCATTGACAGAGATAATTCCCAAAACATTACCTGTCAATCACGCCCTGCCTTGGGTCCATTAATCCCAAAATCTTCGGTCTTCCATTCTCGTAGATCTCCGGGTATAGGACGCCTCCTTCCGTTACAGAGTTTCGGCGAATTTCATCCGGCGATAAGATTCCAAATTGTACCCGCTTGACGATGCGCACGGGCGCCTTGGAATCGGTGGTGACAATGTTACTCATCTTGATGGAGATGAGAACGATATAATCTTATCTCAATAATCAAGATTTTATCGTATATTCCGGCGTTTGAAGAGATAATAGGATTACTCCCGTGGTCTTGAAATGACAGAATCTGGCCAGGCCAGACGTTGGTGAAACGCAAACAACAACGGCGGCAAAGAAATGCTGCGAGCAAAAAGACCGCAAAAGTGAAAACAGGCACTGAGGTGAAAACAGCCACCGCCATAGAGGCTGCAGCGCTGCTACCTGGTGTCTGAAAATGTAACAACGAAAGCAGTTTTTGAATTTCAAAAGCGGAAAGAGGACTCGAAACTATTTTTCGAAGCAAAACTTTTATCAAAACACATCAGGGGACACATTTTTAACATTTTTGATCAAACTGGGCTCAAAATTAACTATTTTTAACGGTTTTTAAAACCATTGTAACTGTCAGCTCTGCGACGAGTGCCGCTACCTATTGGGAATGCTCAGCAACTGAACTGAGCTGCCACTGGCAGTTTGCCTACCTGTCACAGTGCAGCGCTGGTGAAATCTACCAAAAAGCCTCTAGCGAAGAAGCAGTGTCTGTCTGTGGCCTCTCAAAGAAACAGCCACCTGCTGTTGACTTGAGCGCGCATCCCTCGAGCTGGCTTCGCTGCCAACCACCACTATTGCTCTTCTACCAGCGGACTTCAAGGCAACCACTCACCACCACTGTTTGTGATCGTCGTCGCTGCCGCCGCCCAAGCGTTGCTAGGTGTGATAGAGTCAGTGAGTTGTGCGTTAGCGTGACTATGCGCCCATCGCCCGTCACCATCGCCACTGTCCTCTGGTAGCCATTAACCAGTGTGTGTGTCTTCTGAAACCAGACTACTGCATTCTATATAGCTGCAGTTGACAGCCGCAATTGCAGCAGTGACTTTTTCTGTGCTAGCGTGTTACACTGCCCTCGAAGCCCAGTGTGTTGCCGCCGTGGAGAGACAGACGAGCATCGGCATCGAAAGAAATTAGTAATCTTCACCCCATTCCACAACCCAACGACCAAGAGAACCTTTTCTCACTGCCCCAACTTTAACTAGGCCAACTCCCAAGGTAAGTCTTGTTTCCATTTTTTTGTAAACTGTCAAATGTCCGATTCTGCTGAACATCATCATCATCATCATCGCCATCATCTGTTTACGCTCCAACCGTCATCAAGCCAACTTCTAAATTAGGAAAAGACAAACAAACGCCTATTTGTTTAGTATCAACAGCAGCATCTGTTACATCGACTCTCGAGCCTTAGTTTCAAGGACTTTTTAATTTGCCTATGACAGACGGCAAGCGTAGATATATTCTGGCAGTGAATTAGCAGTGAACCCATGCCCTGTTTGCCCATTTACAAATGTTGACGTCTGACACACTCCGGATCTTGCTTGTGGCGCTGGCTAATTGTCCCATTTCCGATTTGGTCTCCCTTGGACGACAACTGCCAGACTGCCTCCTCTACTGATTGATTGACATGCTACAGTGTTCACTTTCCATTGAGAAGAAATACACTTTGCCTTTTCGTGTTCACCCCAGTGCGTGTCCTTCAGTGCTGCTGCTGATGATGATGATGATGCACACCATTTTGGGTGGATCCGCTGTCTTTGACTGTCATCAGCGCTGTCGCCTGCCCTCTCCTCTTTCTCCTTCTCTTCTCCCTTCTCGCTCGTCTCACTACCATCTCCGTTGCGATCCGTTGTGCTACATTCTTGCTCACCACCACCACCATCACTTTATCGCTTGCATGTATGCACGCTCGCCGTGATAAGGCAGCCGCGCTGTGCAGCCTTCTATCGGTCGTACTTTACTTGTTCTTTCTTTCTTCTTTCATTCACCAACACAATTTGTGCAATCACTAACTAACTGGCAACTCTCATATTTCCTAGGAGCGGCCAGTTTTCTTTACCATCATCACCACTTTCATCTATGCCAGCCTAACACCACCAACACAAAATGGACGTTCCGCCGGCCAAGGATATTAAAATTTTAGAGACCGTCCAGGAGATTCAAGACCGCCGAAAGACCGTTCTCAGCCGCTACGATGCCTTCAAGGATGGCTCGAAGAGTAAGCGCTCCAAGTTGGAGGACTCTCGCCGTTTCCAGTACTTCAAGCGAGATGCCGACGAGCTGGAGTCGTGGATCAACGAAAAGCTGCAGACTGCCTCGGATGAGTCCTACAAAGACCCCACCAACCTTCAGGCGAAAATTCAAAAACATCAAGCCTTTGAGGCCGAGGTGTTGGCTCATTCCAACGCCATCGTTGAGCTCGACCAGAACGGTTTTGAGATGATTTCGCAGAATCACTATGCATCGGAAGTGATCAAGGTAAGTCAGACAGAAGGGAAAAATTGCACTAGTCATCGTGCTAACGCATGTGTTCTTCTAGGATCGCCTCGACGAGCTGCACCGCTTGTGGGACCTGCTGCTTTCCAAACTCAACGACAAAGGCTACAAACTTCAGCAGGCCCTAGTGCTGGTGCAGTTTCTTCGCCAGTGCGATGAGCTGATGTTCTGGATCAAGGACAAGGAAGCGATTGTCGCCTCCGATGACATCGGCCACGACCTCGAGCACGTCGAGGTGCTGCAGCGCAAGTTTGACGAGTTCAAGAAGGACATGGCCAGCCAGGAGTTTCGCATCAACGAGATCGACCAGAAGGCAGCGGAGTTGATTCAGGCAGACCACACTGAGAAGGAGCAGATCAGCCGCCGAGCGGCGGAGATTCACGAGGCCTGGGCTCGCCTGCTGGAGCTGAAGAAGCGACGAGAGGAGAAGCTGTTTGGCGCCCACGAGATTCAGCGCTTCAACCGCGACGCCGATGAGGCCATTTCGTGGATCAACGAAAAGGACGCCATCATCTCCACGGACGACTACGGGCGCGACCTCGTCTCGGTGCAGAATCTGCAGCGCAAGCACGAGGGCGTCGAGCGCGACCTGGGCGCCCTCGCGGAGAAGGTCGACCTGCTGAGTCAGGAGGCGGACCGCCTCTGCGAGAAGCACCCCGACCTGGCCGAGCAGACGCAGGCGAAGCAGCGGGAGATTGAGGGCGCCTGGCGGCAGCTGCAGAGCAAGTCCGCCGAGCGACGCGTCAAGCTGGAGCACTCCTACCTGCTGCAGCAGTTTCTCGCCGACTACCGCGACCTGATCAGCTGGATTCACGACATGAAGACCATCATCTCCTCGGACGAGCTGGCGAAGGACGTGGCCGGAGCGGAGGCGCTGCTCGAGCGCCTGCAGGAGCACCAGAGCGAGATTGAGGCGCGCAAGGACGCCTTTGCCGCCTTCAAGGTCTCTGGGCAGTCGTTAATTGACAACGGCATTTCGCCGGCTGAGGTGGGCGAGAAGATGGCCGCCCTCGAGTCGGAGTACGAGTCGCTGATTCAGCTGCGCGAGGAGCGGCGCATCCTCTACGAGCAGTGCATGGACCTGCAGCTCTTCTACCGCGACACCGAACAGGCGGAGACGTGGATGACGAAGCACGAGACCTTCCTCCTCAATGAGGACCTGGGCGACTCGCTGGACTCAGTGGAGGCGCTGCTGAAGAAGCACGACGACTTCGAGAAGACGCTGGCCACGCAGTCGGAGACGGTGAACAACCTGGACAAGTTCGGCGAGCGGCTGATCGAGGCGCAGCACTACGCCAAGGAGGACATTCAGGAGCGCCGGGAGGTGCTGCTGCAGCGGCGGTCGCAGATCCTCGAGCGCAGCGCCAAGCGGCGCAACCTACTGATGGAGGCCTACCAGCTGCAGCAGTTTGAACGGGACTGCGACGAGATCAAGGGCCTCATCACCGAGAAGCTGAAGACGGCCATTGACGAGAACTACCGCGACCCGACGAACATCAACGGGAAGCTGCAGAAGCACCAGCAGTTCAACCAGGAGCTGGAGGCGAATCGCGGAAGAGTGGAGGAGGTCAATGAGACCGGCAATGAGCTGGTGGAGAAGAAGCACTACGCCGCGGAGCACATCAAGGCGCGCGTCGCGGAGATCAACGAGCTGTGGTCCGCCGTGAACGACTCCTCGGAGAAGAAGGGCTCCAAGCTGATGGAGGCCTCCTCGCAGCAGAAGTTTAACCGAAACGTCGAGGACGTCGAGCTGTGGCTCTCCGAGATGGAGAGTCAAATCGTCTCGGAGGACGTCGGCAAGGACCTCACCTCGGTGCAGAACATGCTGAAGAAGCACGCGCTGATTGAGTCGGACATTGCCTCGCACCAGGACCGCATTGACGATATTGCCCGCCAGGCGGACAAGTTTGTCGAGGACGGGCACTTTGATGCGGAGAGCATCAAGGCGAAGCAGGCGGCCCTCAATGATCGCTACCACTCGCTGAAGACGCCGCTGAACCGCCGTAAGGCTCGCCTGAATGACGCCCTCAAGGTGCAGCAGCTCTTCCGGGACATTGAGGATGAGGAGGCGTGGATCCGTGAAAAGGAGCCCATTGCCGCGTCCACCAACCGAGGCCGTGACCTGATTGGCGTGCACAACCTGATGAAGAAGCACCAGGCGATGATTGCGGAGATCAACAACCATGAGCATCGCATTCGCACGGTGGAGCAGGTGGGCGAGGACATGATCCACACGGGGCACTTTGCCTCGGAGGACATCAACCGCCGCCTGGTGTGGCTCAATGAGCAGTGGCACTCGCTGAAGGAGAAGGCCGCCCGGCGCAAGCAGGACCTGGAGGACTCGCTGCAGGCGCAGCAGTACCTCGCCGACGCCAATGAGGCGGAGTCGTGGATGCGCGAGAAGGAGCCCATCGTCGGCAGCGACGACTACGGCAAGGACGAAGACTCGACGGAGGCGCTGCTGAAGAAGCACGAGGCCATCATGGCCGACCTGGAGGCCTTCGAGAATACGATTCGAAACCTGCGCGGCCAGGCGCAGTCCTGTCGCCAGCAGGAGGCGCCCTCCGGAGAGTACGTGCCCGGCCGCGAGGCGGTGGTGGCGCTGTACGACTACGCGGAGAAGTCGCCGCGCGAGGTGTCGATGAAGAAGGGCGACGTGCTGACGCTGCTGAACGCCTCCAACAAGGACTGGTGGAAGGTGGAGGTGAACGACCGCCAGGGATTTGTGCCCGCCGCCTATGTGCGCCGAGTGGATGAGAGCCTCTCCGCCAGCCGCCAGCACCTGCTCAGCCAGAACTCCCTCTCGGCGCGACAGACGCAGATCGAGGCGCAGTACGAGTCGCTGCTGCAGCTGGGCCGAGAGCGGAAGCGCAAGCTGGAGGAGGCCTGCCGCGGCTACCAGCTGATTCGCGAGGCTGCCGAGCTCACCCAGTGGGTGAAGGACAAGGAGCAGGTGGCCTCGGTGGGCGAGGTCGGCGAGGACCTGGAGCACGTCGAGGTGCTGCAGAAGAAGTTCGACGACTTTCTCTCCGACCTTAAGTCGAATGAGGTCCGCCTGACGGAGATGAACCAGATGGCAAATCAGCTGGCCGACCTGGGGCAGACGGAGGCGGCCAATAAGATCAATCGACAGGTGGAGGAGCTCAATCAGAAGTGGGTGCACCTCCAGGAGATGACCTCCAGTCGGGAGCAGCAACTGGCGTCTGCACATGAGGTGCAGCGCTTCCACCGGGACATTGACGAGACGAAGGACTGGATCAGGGAGAAGGACGAGGCGCTGGACACTGACGACGAGGGCAGCGACCTGCGCTCGGTGCAGACGTTGCAGCGCAAGCACGAGGGCCTGGAGCGGGACCTTGAGGCGCTCTACGAGAAGGTGAAGCAGCTGGACAAGACGGCGGCCAACATTGAGCACCGCCACCCGGAGTCGGCGGAGCAGACGCGCGAGAAGCAGACGGAGATCATCGAGGAGTGGAACAAGCTGCGCATCAAGGCCAATGAGCGCCGCGTGAAGCTCTCCAACTCGTACGAGCTGCAGCGCTTTCTCAACGACCACAGCGACCTGATGCTGTGGATCAACTCGATGAGCAGTCTGGTGTCCTCGGACGAGCTGGCCAGTGACACGATTGGGGCGGAGGCGCTGCTGGAGCGCCACGGCGAGCTGTGGACGGAGATTCACGCCCGGCGGACCAACTACAACACCATCGAGGAGTTTGGCCAGCGGCTGATTCGCAACCAGCACTACGCCGCCGATCTGGTGAAGGAGAAGCTGGGCGCCCTTTACCACGCCTTCCAGGACCTGGAGCGCGCCTGGACGGAGCGCAATGAGAAGCTGCGCCAGTGCCTCGACCTGCAGCTCTTCTACCGCGAGTGCGAGCAGGCGGAGAGCTGGATGGCCAACCGGGAGTCCTTTCTCACCTCGCCCGACGACGACGACAACGTCGACATACTGATCAAGAAGCACGAGGACCTCAACAAGGCCATTCGCATTCAGGAGGAGAAGATTGAGAATCTGAAACGGCTGGCGGACAACCTGGTGGAGAACAACAACTACGCAAAGGAGTCGATTGAGGACAAGCGCGACCAGGTGCTGGAGCGGTGGAATCTGCTGAAGGAGGCGCTCATTGAGAAGCGCAGCAAGCTGGGCGACACGCAGACGCTGCAGCAGTTCTCCCGTGACGCCGACGAGATCGAGAAGTGGATCACTGAGAAGATGCAGATGGCAATGGACGAGTCGTACAAGGACCCGACCAACATTCAGTCGAAGCACCAGAAGCACCAGGCCTTCGAGGCGGAGCTGAGCGCCAACCAGGAGCGCATCCAGCAGATACTCGCCATGGGCGACAATCTGATCGACAAGGACAAGTGCTCGGGCAGCGACGACGCTGTCCGCCAGCGGCTGACGATCATCACCGAGCAGTGGAAGTACCTGACGGAGAAGACCACCGAGAAGTCGGTGAAGCTGAAGGAGGCGAATAAGCAGCGCTCCTACAATGCCGCCATCAAGGACATTGACTTCTGGCTGGGCGAGGTGGAGTCGCTGCTCAAGTCGGAGGACGTCGGCAAGGACCTCAACTCAGTGCAGAATCTGATCAAGAAGCACCAGCTGGTGGAGGCGGACATCATCGCCCACGAGGACCGCGTCAAGGACATGAACGTGCTGGCTGACTCACTGATTGACGCCGGCCAGTTTGACACCAACGTCATTCAGGAGCGACGCGCCTCCATCAACGAGCGCTACGAGCGAATTCGCACACTGGCCACCTATCGACGCAACCGCTTGAATGAGGCCAATACACTGCACCAGTTCTTCCGCGACATTGCCGACGAGGAGTCGTGGATCAAGGAGAAGAAGCTACTGGTCTCCTCCGACGACTACGGCCGCGACCTGACCGGCGTGAAGAACCTGCACAAGAAGCACAAGCGCTTTGAGAATGAACTGGCCGCCCACGAGCCGACTATCCAGGCGGTGCAGGAGGCCGGCCAGAAGCTGATGCTCGAGTCGAATCTGGGCGTGCCGGAGATTGAGACCCGGCTGAACGCCCTCGAGCAGAGCTGGCAGGAGCTGAAGGACATGACGGCGGTTCGCGAGAGCAAGATTGAGCAGTCCATGTCCTACCAGCAGTTTCTGGTGCGCGTCGAGGAGGAGGAGGCGTGGATCAGCGAGAAGCAGCAACTGCTCTCCATTGACGACTTCGGCGACAGCATGGCCTCGGTGCAGGGCATTCGCAAGAAGCACGAGGCCTTTGAGAATGACTTTGCGCTGCACCGGGAGCGCTGCGCGGAGATCATCCTCGCCGGCGACGGGCTGATCAGCGAGAAGAACCACAACGCGGAGAGCATCTACCAGCGGCAGATGCAGCTGAAGGACCGCCTGGACATGCTGGAGGAGGCGGCCCGGCGGCACAAGCAGCGTCTCGAGGACAACCACGCCTTCCTCGAGTTCATGTGGAAGTCCGATGTGGTGGAGAGCTGGATCGAGGACAAGGAGATGCACGTGCGCAATGAGGACTACGGCCGCGACCTCTCCTCGGTGTCGACGCTGCTCACCAAGCACGAGACCTTCGACTCGGGCCTGGGCGCCTTTGAGCTGGAGGGCATTCAGACGATCACCGAGCTGAAGGACAAGCTGGTGGCGGCGAAGCACCAGCAGACGGCGAACATCATGAAGCGCTACAATGAGCTGCAGGGCCGCTGGCACAACCTGCGCGGCGCCAGCGAGGCGCGAAAGATGCGCCTGCTGAAGTTCCAGGAGCAGTTCAAGCAGATTGAGGAGCTTTTCCTCACCTTTGCGAAGAAGGCCTCGCAGTTCAACTCGTGGTTCGAAAACGCCGAGGAAGATCTGACCGACCCGGTGCGCTGCAACTCCATCGAAGAGATTCGAGCCCTTCGCGAGGCTCACCTGCAATTTCAGGAGAACCTCGTCTCGGCGCAGCGCGACTTTGAGGCGCTGGCCGAGCTGGACGCGCGCATTCGCAGCTTCAACGTGGGCGCCAATCCCTACACCTGGTTCACCATGGACGCCCTGCGCGACACCTGGATGAACCTGCAGAAGATCATCGCAGAGCGGGACGCAGAGCTGGCGAAGGAGTACCAGCGACAGGAGGAGAACGACAAACTGCGCCGACAGTTTGCCGCCTTTGCCAATGAGTTCCACCAGTGGATCAACGAGGCGAGGTAAGTGTTGCAGTGTTTTGGTTTTATACTACGGTGTTTTTGTTTACACGATTGTTCCTCCTTTCTTTTAGAATGTGGCTCCTCGATGGCAGCTCGATGGTGGAGGGCTCCGATTCGCTGGAGGCGCAGCTGGAGGCGACCCGTGGCAAGGCACACGAGGTGCGCATCAAGCGCACCGAGCTGAAGCGAATCGAGGACCTGGGCGCCGTTCTCGAGGAGCACCTCATTCTGGACAACCGCTACACCGAGCACACCACCGTCGGCCTGGCGCAGCAGTGGGACCAGCTGGACCAGCTGGGCATGCGCATGCAGCACAATCTGGAGCAGCAGATCCAGGCGCGCAACCACTCGGGCGTCTCCGAGGACGCCCTGAAGGAGTTCAGCATGATGTTCAAGCACTTTGACCGGGAGAAGTCAGGTCGCCTGTCGCACACTGACTTCAAGAGCTGCCTGCGCGCCCTCGGCTACGACCTGGAGATTGTGCAGGCGGGCGAGCCCGATCCGCAGTTTGAGGAGATTCTCGACGTGGTCGATCCGAACCGCGACGGCTACATCTCCCTGCAGGAGTACATGGCCTTCATGATTTCACGCGAGACGGAGAACGTCAGCACCAGCGAGGAGATTGAGAACGCCTTCCGGGCGATCGCCTCCGAGGGTCGGCCATACGTCACTGCAGAGGACCTGTACTCGGTAAGGACCATTGAGATTCTCTTTTGTGGTTGTTCTTTCAAAACTGACCCTAATTATTTTCTTTCTGCCAACAGAACCTTTCTCGCGAAATGGCCGACTACTGCATGAGTCGCATGCAGAAGGTGACCGACCCAAAGACGGGCAAAGAGGGCTATGATTACATGCACTTTACGCGCACCCTATTCCAGAACTAGTGGCAGAGGCAACACCACACCGGTTGATTTTCGCTTCACTCTATTTCCATTTTTCCTTCATTTTCTTTGATCCGAAGCAGCAATTTTTCTTTCCAAAGTAGAATCTTCCTACACAGGAAACTAATTTCCGATTTGACAGCTATTTTGATTTTATTATATATTCTTATTCTTAGATCTAAATCATTCAATAAATGTTTTACCTTGATTGAAACTTTTCGAACTTTTTGGGTACAACAATTTTTAAACTTGTTTTGGTAAACATACTCAGCTCTCTCGCTTCAGTCAATATTTTTCAACGCGTTCTTTTAAAGCATGAAGCTGCTTATTGCTGTAACATTGGTGATTTTGGCCGCCACTTTTCTGGGGGTGTTTGGAGCAAGTACCAAACTTAAAGATGATCACGATGATGATGATGGTGATCACAAGAAGAAACCTAAACACGATGACGATGGTGGTGGAGAGGTAAGTGAGGCTAGGGAGGATCTTATTCAAAGAAGCGGGTAACTTTCACCGACACTCTCTGTTCAGAACTCTTGTCACTCGCTGGCCGAGGGCAGCGACCACAATGAGATGAACGTCCTCTGCGTGGGCCTGCTCTCCCGCTCTCTGCTGCTCGTCACCGATGACTTCTACGTCTTCGACCTGCCCGCCGATGCGATGCGCAACGGCGAGATGTACATCAACTCGAGGGCGATGAAGATCAAGGAGAAGTGGCCGACGCTGTGGGAGAACGAGATGTTCCAGAAGATCACCGGCAAGGTCTTCAACTCCTTCACGGTGCGGGACAGCGAGGCGGAGTACCTCGCCATCACCACCTGGATCAAGACGAACGAGGGCGACAAGGGCGTTTTCTACGACCTGACGCACGACAAGGTGCTGCCCGGCTGGGACTTCCGCTACGAGCGCTACCAGGTGCTGATCTCGGCGACGGAGCGCATGCAGCTGTACGCGCTGCACCAGGCGGAAGACGGCAGTCTGGAGGTGTGCGAGTACCAGATCAAGGGCGACAAAATCTCCGAGGCGATGGGCATTCGCGAGAAGGGTGAGTGGCACCAGCTGTGCAGCACCGCCGACGGGCAGATCTTCATCACCGGCGACAAGACCTCCGAGTGCACCAAGGTCGAGTGGCAGAAGGTGCTGAAGGGCTTCATCGACGGCGACCAGGTGTACCTCTTCGGCTCCGTCTACGTCTACACCTTTAACAAGGCGGCTTTCAGCACACCGAAGAAGCTGAATCCGCTGAAGAAGAAGCGCTACGACAGCTTCTTCATCTGCCACCCGGACTACTTCAAGTGGGCGCTCATCACCATGATCCTTCTCATTCTCCTCCTGCTCCTCCTGCTCCTCATTTGGTTTTGCTGCTGTCGAAAGCGGAAGAAGAAGGACAAAAGCGATGCCGCCTATGCGCCGAAGAGCATCGGTCCGCTGGCGATGACCCGCCGCTCCAGAGGTGGCACAAAGAAGCTCAAGAAAACGGTCACCGCTGCCAGCAAGTCGGCAAAAAGCAAGCCAAAAAGCACCGGACCGCTGGCAATGACGCGCAGATCAAAGGGCGGCACGAAGAGGCAGCTGAAGGGCAAGTCAAAGAAAGGCAAATCGGTCAAGTCGGAGAAGAAGAGCAAGTCAGCCAAGTCGGAAAAGAAGAGCAAATCAGCCAAGTCGGAGAAGAAGGGCTCAAAGTTTGACTCGCACCATCATGACGCCACTGGCCGATCGGCCTTCAAAGGTTAGGTTAGGTGTTACCAAAGGTGCAACTGTGGCGATTTGGCAAACGTGCACACTCATTCACTACATTATATGGCACTGTAAAGTTATTGTCTTTGGGTCGTTTATCTTTTTCTTTTATTTTCAAAGCCTAACTAGGTTCAGCTGAAAGTGCAAAAATAAAAAATAAATGTTGTTTTAATGTTTAATAAAGTGGGCCAAAATAAAATGTGGCCAAACAAGTGGGGAATGCAGAAAAAAGTTGTCTTCACAAAAAAAGTTTTAAAAATGACAAAAAAACTTTCATTTTAATTGAAGACGGCCATACTGGAGTGGCAGGACCAAAGAATGTCAATTAATTCTTTGTAGTGAGGGGCACTACATCTTCTTCGATTTCTTTGAAGACTTCTTGGAAGACTTTTTTGACTTCAGTTTGCCGGATTTTTTGCCAGATTTGCTTTTGCCGCTTTTGCCTCCTCCACCGCCACCACCGCCACCGCCTCCGCAGCAGCTTGCGCAGCAGCCACAGAAGTAGGCGACGCAGCCACAGCTAATGTAGCAGAGAATCAAAACCAAGAGAACAACCATCCATTCCCAAAAAGCATCAGCTTTGGCTGATCAAGAGAAAAAGAATAAAAAAAGAGGTTTTAAATCAGTGGTAATTAGATTTGATACAGTTAACTACTTACTGGAATTTTCATCGTCTGGAGACTCTGAGGAAGTATCATTTTGAGCGTCCACGAGAACGAGCAAAAAGAGAGTGAAAAGCAGAAAAGCGGTCTTGAGCTTGAACATTTTGCAAAAAAATTACTTGTGATGACTATCGCTGTTCAGAGCACGGCACTTTGAATGTTTTTATACCCTTTTTGTTCCAAAAATTAACAAATTAGAACATACGTCACTGGTTAGGACAACAAGGCTAAGCAATTTTAGTTAGTTTAGAATGACAAAGCTCAACAAAAGTTCAAAATTAGTTTGGCGGTAAATTTGAAAAACTTTAATTTAACATTAAAAACCAGGTTTTATGTAAAGTCAATCACTCTAACCTAACATAACCGAAAGTACTCCCCTTCAATAACCCTAACCAAACATAACAGCGAGGCTGCCAAAGGCGGCCGAGCCAACGGAAACACCCCAACAATATCCTAACCTA
>JAALOO010001152.1_pt1 | contig 19467 bp, 26 predicted proteins | sample 7257641 | NCBI WGS metagenome assembly JAALOO01 (sample SAMN14085613, study PRJNA598686) | mite metagenome | biome: ENVO:01001000; feature: ENVO:01001002; material: ENVO:01001226; isolation source: single female mite from University of Michigan culture on fish food culture... ...
CAAGCGTACGTAGTCCAGACTGACTTTAATGGCAAAGAGTAGCTGCTTATATACACAAACAGGCGACGTAACTTCGAACTCTCAAAGCCACGTCGCTAGCGGCCTATGGGCCGCTACTATATTGAATTTTTAAACTATTTTTTTAAAATTTGTGTTTAATAAATGTTTAAAAATTTTTTAATTTTAATTGTAATTTCCAGCCCAGTACAACACCGTAATCATTACGTATAAAAACACATAAAAAAGAAACAAAGAAACAAAAATGACTCGACAAACATAATCAACTTTGTTTCGAGTATAAGGATCTTGCTGAAAATCAATTGGTCCAAAAAAGAAATAACAAAATTTGTCAAAAAACGCTCCACATTTTGCATACCATCCTATTAAAATATTAAACAAATTAAAAAAAATTTGTTTTAAAAAAAATTTACCTTGATTCCCAAAGTAATACCCTTCTAAATAAGGTGTGATTGGAACAGGAACAGTTACTCCATTTTGTGCGTTATTGTTTGCCTTAAAAACAAAAAACCTAATTTTAAATTTTTTAAAAAACAAAATATACCTGCTCAAGCAGTTTAGCAAAATGTTTTTTGTCAGAAACAAAATGTGCCCAAGCAATTGCAGTTGCGTATTCGACTATTCCCAAGTAAACGATTCCCTGCAACCACATCATCCACCAGTGGATGGATGTCACATAGTACACTCCAATGTCGTTGTTAATTGATATATCTTGAGTAATTAGGTTGAGCAATGGCATCACCAGCAATGTAATCTTGTAGTAACAAATAAATTAAATTTTTGGTAAAAAGATTTTTGCACAAAGTACCCGAGCTGGCCAAGCGTTGATAGGGACCCAAAATTGAACCAGCGTAATGCAAACCGTCAAAAATGTCAGCAAATAGTACCTAATAATTAAAATTAAAATTAAAATGTCAAGTTTAAATTTTTTTATACCGTATAATGTAATATGAAAGTCTTCGAACAAGTTTAAGTGTACCAGAAATGCAAAAGTTTTCCTAAAGAATAAATTTAACAAGTTTTAAAACTCAAATTTTTTTATGTTAGTTACCGGAATTGGGTTTTCCCATCTTTCGCACTCAGCCGTGTACCAATAACGAATTTTAAAAAGAGGATATTCTCCAGGGTAAGCTTCAAATTTATTCCACACTAAACGGATTTCGCTTTGATTGTAAATCACTAAAAATTGTATTTTGTAAAAATGAAAAATTTTTTTAGTAAGTCTTACATGTAGAAATTTTGATGCGGCAGTATTGATAATCATGTGGAAAATTTTGCAAATTCATTGGACAACTTTAATAAAATTTAAAATTAGTTTTAAAATATTATTAACATCCTTTATACCTAAGCATTGTATTGATTCGTTGAGCATAAGTAAGTAGTCCATCAGAAGTGACAGTCAACTTTTGAACTGCTTGAAAAGCATTGACAACTGTTGCGCTGAGTCCATTTGCAAAATATAAATCAGGAATCCAAAATTTTTTAATGATTGATGGCGTTGTAACAATAAAATTTTGATATTTATCAATAGCACTGAGGTTCAACCGGTCATCTGTCCATTGTTGAACAAGAATTATATCTAGTTGAATTGTCTACAAACAATAAAGTTATTTTTTGTGCATTTTAAAAGTAAAAAATTTACTTGGTCTTTGTCAACTGCACCAATGAGATCATTTACATAGACGGAAATCGAAATGTTTAGTGTACCTGCAAAATTTATTGTTTTTTAATATAGTTTTTAAAAGTTTTCATTTACCTTCTAATGGGTTTCCAGGTCTCATTTGCGCATCATAGTTTACAGGAACAATTCTGCTAACATTAACTTCTTGAGTTTGAACATAACAAACAATGCACAAAATTGAAACAATTATGAAAACAAATTTTTTTAACTCCATTGGCGTTTAAAGCCAGTTTAAATTTACAAGTTTAACAAATCAACAAAATAGTTTTATCAACAAGTAGATATAATTTTAAAATTGCAAAAAATATTAAAATGAAACAATTAAAAGTAGGCGCATTTTTTATGCGCAATATAACAGTTTAACACAGATTTTTAAAACGCTTGTCATGACATTGTTTTGTTTCTGTACAATATCATCAATTGAAAGCTTGTAAGAACGACTGTGCGTACAATTTGTTTTGGTAAAAAATGAAATATTTTAGAAAGTACCATTTTTTGTTCTACTACCGTCAGAAAACTAAAATGCAATCTCATGTTAAGATGGGTTTCTTTGGAAGCCACTGTTTACTATGCACAAATATGGCAAATGGGTATTATCTATGACGCATTTAACACGTCAGTAAATACTAAGGGTTTGCTTAAATATTCACATGGGATATGTTTTCAACATGATGATTTGCTTTACTGCTATTCAAAATTAATTTTTGATGAAACGGCACATTTTTTAATGAAGTTTCATTAAGTGTTAGCTACAAACACAAAACAGTTGACTCATGCTAAAATTTTTTAAACAAATTTATAACAATAAAATTTTAATTTATTTGTTTTTTATAATTAATTTAAAATTACCAACGCCATTTGTAAGACCAAACGATAAGAGTTGCAATAATGTATACAATAACAAAAACAAACAGCATGAAGGGGTAAAACAACCTTGCAAAATAATCTACTAAATTTCTATTAATTGGATCGCGATGATGATCAATTGGACCGAAAAAGAAACCAATAAATTTTCTCATTTTTACTCCAATTGCTTTATAGCATCCGTTGTTTCCAAAAAAATGACCTTTTGGAGGTTCCTTTGTAATTTTAAAGTAAACAACAATTAAAAATAGTTTTTGTTTTAAAAAAACACTTACTTTTTTTGCTGCCAAAGCAAGTTTTTTCTCTTGCATTTGATATTGCCAAGAAAGCGCAAAAGCATACTCAACCATAGACATGTATATGAAAAACTGGCACACCCACAACCACCATACTGTTAAGTAAATAACAACTTGTAAAAAGCTTCATCTTAAGAAAACTGTAACATACCCATTGAAGTTACGTCATTAGAAGGAGATTCATTATAACCTTGCAGCGAAGTAGTTATGAGGGTCAATAGTACAGATGCAGTCAAAATAATCTATTAAAAAGTATTAATTTTTAGTAATTTTTTAAAAAACTGACCCTTGCAGGCCACGCATTAGTAGGCATCCAAAAGCTCGCCATGCCCATGACAACCATTAGAAATGTAGGACAGTCTGTTGTAAAAAAAATTTTTAAATTTTTAAAATGTTTAACTTGTTAAAACCTTACAGTAGCGCATGATGTAGTAGTTGCAAGATCTAAATAAAGTTAAAATCAGTTAAAAAAGTTTTAAATTGTTTTAAAATTACCTAACAAGACGCACAGTTGCCAAAGCGCAGTTTCCTTTGTACTTTGTATCATTATCAAACTTTCTCATTTCATACGGATGATATGGCAGTGGGTCACATGAGCGCCCAGTGTAAGTATTCCGAATTCTAAATTTTGTATTTCCTTTGACTCCATTGACTGAAACAATACGAATGTTTAATTGTTGAGCTATTTTTTCAACTAAAAAATAAAATAGTTTAGTTTTTGATAATATAAAACAAATATATTTACAGCTTTCTAGTTCCAGGTTGCAATAATGCTCATCAAAAGGAAAATTTGCAAATTCCATATGGCAAATAAATGTGACAGACAGTCTGGCACAGTATTTGATCAATTTTTTATCAGGCCATATTTGCATGTATTCAATTTTGTTTAGCGGACTAACCACCGAAGAGTCAATAGAATTTCGAAAATACAGTAAGGGCTTCCAGAAAGAGTCAAGTTTTGTTAATTTAATTTCTGACATGTGCAAATTTTCAGTAATGTTTAACTCGGACGTATTACTAGGAGAAAAATTTAAACTTTGAAGTCGATAATCAGTCCAGTTTAAACATTGAAAAAAATCAATTTTTACAGTCTATATGAAAAATAAAAATAAAAAAAATTATTTATGTAATGTAGTACTTACTTGTGTTTTCTCCGTTACAGCAAAGCTGTTTATGGTAATTGCTGAATTTACTGCAAGTTTACTATTGTTTTGTAAAGGAACTTGAAATTTATTATAATTTTTAGGAATCAATGCACTTAAAACCCAGTTTTGTGTATTAACAAAACCAAATAATCCAGAAACGCTCATTAAAATAATCCATTTTGTCAAATATTTAAAACGCAACATTTTTTAAAGTAAATTGATTAATTTTTTGTTATTTTTTTTACTGGTTACATGATGATCAATGCTGCCAGCATTTTCTAAAAAAATAACCAATTGAGAGATAAAATAGTGACAAGTCATTTTTGTAAGTTAGTCAATTGTGTTTGATCATTGGCTAATTAACTAACATAATTTTTTATGCAAATTAAATGCATTTTTGCTGATTAATGCAATTAAAATCTGTTAACAATATTTTAAATAATGTTTTTTAAATTTAAAAATACTGATTTAAAAAAGTATATTTAAAAACTACTTTTTTTACCAACGCCACTTGTTTGCCCACACTGGAATTGTACTAACAATATACGTAATTACAAAAACCAGCAACATAAAAGGATATACAATTCGAGCAAAGTAATCCACTTTGTTACGGCCTTGAGGATCACGAAAGTGGTCAATAGGGCCATATATAAAATGAATTAAACCGCCAATGCATTGTCCACAGCAAGAAAACCAACTTTTGTGGCCAAAATAGTGACCATCTGATGTTATCTGCAAAAACAAAAAGTTTCAAAATTATTTAATAAAAAACTTTAAAAATTACCTTTTTAGTTTCTTTAGAAAGTTTTTTGTCGTTTACAAATTGAACCCAGGCAAGTGCACACGCAAATTCAATCAAAGTCATATAAACAAAAAATTGAATTCCCCACAAATACCAGTACAATGGGACCTTTATATTTAAAATATAGTTAGTCACAATCATTTTAATTAAAATATAACAACAAAAACTTACTACGTCATTTGAAGGGACTTCGTTGTAAGCGCCTTGACTAGAAGTTATTACAGTCAACAATACAGTTGCTGTGAGCATAATCTGAATAAAAATATAAGTTTTATGTGATTTATTTAAACAAAACTGACCCGAGCTGGCCAAGCATTTGTAGGTAACCAGAAGCTTGCAAAACCAATGCAAACAAACAAAAATGGAGGTGTGTAGTAGCGAATAATGTAATAAGAGAGGTCTGTGATTGAATTAGTAATGATTTTAAATTTTTTAAATACATACTTCTAACTAAGCGAACTCCTTAAAATTAAATTGTTAGTAAAAATTTTATTTAAATTATGCAAATTTTTACCTGCAAATGCACAATTGTGTGAATTTGTTATGTTAGTTTTCTTTCTGGTTAACTCTTGAAATTGGTATTGTTCAGACTCAATTAAACTGCATCTTCCAATGTAAGTATTGCGAATACGAAACCGGCTATTTCCTTTTACAGAAACCATTGGTTGCATAAAAATTTGTAAATGTTGAGCAGCTTTTTCAACTTTTAAAAACAATTTTATAATTTTTTGTTGAATTTGTTTACTGAGTTTGTACTTACAGCTTTCCAACTCAAAATTACAATATTGTTCATCAAACGGAAAATTGACTACATCAAAACGACACAAAAATTCAACTGACATTCTAGTACAAAATTTAAGTAACTTTTGTTCAGGCCAAACTTGCACATATTGAATGTTGTTCAACGTATTAACAATGCTCGCGGACATGGCGTTTCGAAAGTATACAATTGGCAACCAAAGATTTTCATATTTAGTCAATTTTATTTGAGTTAAATGAATTGGTTTTCCAATGTTAAGTCCTGGAATTGAGTCTGGAGTGATATTTAAATTTTGAATGCGATAATCAGTCCAGTTAAGACAAAGAGTTATATCAGTAGTGAGAGACTTAAAAAATATTTTTTAAATTTTTATAATTGTTTAAAAATTTTTATTTACCTGCGATTTTTCGTTTGCTGCAAAACTATTTAATGTGATAGAAGCATTAAGTGTTAAATAAGCTAAACAAAATTTTTTTGTTAGTCAAAAAATTAACATTAAAGTCAATTTACCCGAGTCTAAATTGTTTTGCAAAGGTACTTCATATTTGTTGTAATCAACGGGAATAAGTTTATTTAAAGCCCAGTTCTGACAGTTTACTGAGTTTAAAAATAAAACTAAAACAATTATTTTTTTAAACATATTTAATTTACAAAATTTTGTAAATTGATAATTTAAAACAAAAAAATGCTAATGTTAATTTACTAAAAATGATTATTTTAGTTGCAATAACCAATGTTTTTGAATAATTGCTGTCTCATCAAAAATCATTATATTAATTCAATCGTTTTGTTATTGCTGATTTTAATAATCATGCAATGCCAAGTGTGTTTATACACTATTGAAAATTTTACAATTTTATTTTACATTTAATTATTTTAATTTATAAATTTAAGCAATTCTAACATGATTAAAAGTAGTATATATTAATTTTATCTGTAGACAATGGCCCATTTAGGTACAGTTGCCAGAATGTATCTGTAAAATGTTAATGTAATTAATTTATCAAAAAACAATTTTAAAGCAATTGCAAATGTATTTACGTTATCAAAAAAATTAACGTGACCAGTGGAAACAGAAACCTAAAAAATTGAGTTAAAATAGAATGACAAAATTTTAGATTTACCTAGCACTGTAGTCCACTTTGTTTCTATAAAAAAATATTTGATAATACTTTTAAAGTTTTTTTCAAATTGTGAGTTTACCTGTAGTGTTCGTCATTTTCAATAAACTCAATCGGACCAATTAATTTGTGCAACACTGTTGTGCACCCCATTGCGCAGCTGTGGTACATGCCTTTTTTGCCAAAATAATAACCATCTGGCGATTCCTACAAACGCAAGTATTAATAAAAAGTAAAAAATAAATTAAACTAACCGTGTTGTGCAAACGCGCTCGTTGTTTGTCTTGAGCAAATTGAACCCATGCCAAAGCAGTAGCAAATTCAACAAGTGCCAGGTATACAAAGCACTGAATGAACCAGAGCCACCAGGTAAGGCTCACAACATCGTGTGCTGGGACTTCATCGTAGGCTGTATGGCTAACTGCCATCAAAATAAGTGTTACTACAACAGTAAAAACCAGCCTTCCTGGCCAGGCTATTGTTGGAATCTTTTAAAATAATTGTAAATTAAGTTTTAAACAATTTTTCGTGAAACAAAATCTTACCCAAAACTGAACGTAGCAGATCATTAAAATAAGCAGAGTCGTTAAATAGTATCGAATTATGTAGTAATTAACATGTCTGACCATACGCATAGCTACAAATGCTGTTAATAAACAAACAGTTTTATTAAAAAAAATTTTTAAAAAACACTTTACCACAACTGGCTTTGCGAGATTGAGCTATTTTGTCAAAATTATCTGGTTCACAAGTGCCATTCCAAAAGTGATGTAAACGGAACTGGTAAGTATCTGGAGGTGTAGTGGCAAACTGCAAATCTACTTGAATGTTCTGTATATTTCGAGCTAAACAAAAAAAATTAATTTTTTTGCATTAAAAATCAAGTAACTTACTATTTTCCAACTCAAAAAAACATTCTTGAGCGTCAAATGGAAAATTGGAAAGCTTAAAAATGCAACTAAATTGAACGTTCAATCTAGAACAAAACCTGACAAGTTTTTGCTCTGGAGTAACAATGATGTATTCGTTGCTTTGAAGAGTGTTGACAGGGTTTGACGATATTGCATTTCTGAAATAAACTGACGGAAGCCAAAATCTGTGTATGAGATCAACTCTAACAGTGGGGATAGGCCGACTTAAATTTTGTTGGAGTTCAATCATACTTCGAACTCGATAATCACGCCATTCACGACACAAAATTAGGTCAGTGTGAAGAGACTAAAAGTGTAATGTGAGAAAATATTTTGTGTTTGTAAAACTTTACCCTTTGATCTTGATCAGAACTTAAACTTCTCAACTGAATAGTACTGTTGATGATCAGCAATGTATCACTTGTTTCAACTGGAATTTGATTAGGATTGTAGTCATGTGGTAGAATGTGGTCAATTAGCCAATTTTGACCGCAAGTCAAGTGATGAGATAAAATTACAAAGTGTACAACAATTGGCAGAGCCCACCATTGCCAACACAAATATAACATTTTTTGTGTGCAATAAAAAAATAATTACAATAAAAATGCATATGTTTAAGCTATTCTACTTTTGCACATAAATATATTGGACAATTTTGTTTTTCACAATAGTAATGACCTTCAATTATTTTATGAATTGTCATAATAAAAATCAAAATAAAATTCATCATTATCTGCGAAAATTAGAGCATGCAAATTTTATTTCTAAATTTATTTTTATTATTTTTGAGCTATAATTTAGATTTATAACAATATTACAAGTATTTGACAGCCCAAGCTAAAATACAAAATTGTTTTAGTATAATAAACAAAAAATTGTAAAAAGTAGTACCGGGTATAGTAGCAACAATGTACACAAAAACAAAGAGAAAGAAAACGGCCGGCATAAACAAACGGGCCGTGTAATCAACTTTGTTGCGTCCAGGAGGATCACTAATATTTAAAAAATTAATAAAAATTATTTTATTTGCAATATAATTAGTTACCGATAAAAGTCAATAGGCCCAAAAAATGTGTGAAGCACTTTGTCTAAAAATAATCCTCCTAATTTGAACACTGAATTCTTTCCTGCAAAAATTAAAAATATAGTGCATTTTGAAATGATTTGAACTTTTTTTATTCAAATACAAACCAAAATAATACCTAGAAAAAATAATTTAGCAATAGCAAAATTAATGAGTTTATTAGATCATACCCATCTTCAGATGGGCGGTTTTGTGCACGCGCCCGATTCTTTTCATCTGCAAACTGGACCCATGCAAGTGCAGTTGCATACTCAACTAAATTCATGTAGTTTAGGAACTGAATTACCTGTTAAGTCAAACAAATTAGTTTTATTGTTTTTTTTTAATTTTCTTTAGCTTACCCAAAGCCACCAGAAAAGAGGGCATACATCAGGTACTGGAACTTCATCATAAGCAGTCTGGCTGATTGCTTTTACTGTCAGGTACACAACAAGTGTCAAAATTACTCGTGCCGGCCAGCCACAAGTGGCTACCCAAAAACTTGGTGCGGCGTTGGTTTTTGGTTATTAGATGCCATTGGACGTTGGTAAAATGTTTAAAATGTTAGCATTAAATTTAAAATTTTTCTAATTTTTCTAAAATACCTGGCAAAAGATGTGCAAATACACAAGAAAGTGCTCGTGTAGTATCGAATAATATAATAGCTGAGGTGTCTAACAAAGCGTATTCCAGCAAATGCACAGGAATCGTATTGGGCTGTTGGAATAGCTGTCAAATGATCGGGATTTGGGTGTGTGCAACTGCCGTTCCACGTGTGATGCAAACGAAGCTGATTATTTCCACCAGTTTTGGCTATGACACTACTCATTGTCATCTGCAAATGCTGAATTGTGTTGCCAGCTTATACAAAAAAAGATTGTTATTTTATGCACTTTTTATAAAAAACAACTAACCGCTTTGCAGTTCAATGTAGCATTCTTGGGCATCAAACGGAAACTGAGAAAGATCAAACAAACAAACTAACTGAACGTTGAGCCGGCGGCATAACTGGAGCATTTTTGTTTCCGGCCAAACTTCAATGTACTCCAAATTTCGAATTGATTCAATTACAGAGTATGCCATCCCATTTCGGATATAAACTTGAGGCAACCAAAAAATTGAATAATTTGTTGATCTCACAGACGCATAACGAAAAGTTTCCACGCGACCTGACTCGTTGTAAGTTATTGGGTTAATGTTCACCAATCGAGGGTCGTGCCAGTTTGAGCAAAGCAGTATGTCTACATTCAACGACTGAAAAAACTTATTTTATGAAATTAAAGTTGCAAAACTATAAGAGATTTTATACTCTTTGATCACTAGCAGCTGAAAATCTATTAATCACAACTGTGCTGTCCACTGGAACATAGCCATTGACCAAAGGTGGCTGCGATTTGTCGTAATCAGACGGAATAAAAGATCCAATGAGCCAGTTTTGACCAGTTACACGTGTCGACAGTAAAACAAGGTTTAAGATAATTAAAAAATAGTTGAAAGATGCAAAAACTGCCATTTTAGCAATGCTCGCTCAACTATTCTAAACTGCAAAAGAAATATCTAGACATTTAAAATTATTTGTAATGTGTTACTACCCTGTAAAAAATGCACTATCACGTTCACCCAAATGCAGTACGATTCACTCAAAATTCCTCATTATGCTTGCTCTAAAAACCTAACATTACGTTGATTTTCATTAGCATTTATAAAAATTTGTGATTCAAAAAATCAGACTTTTTAAACTGAGAAAACGAGTTTACTCATACTAAAAAACAAACTCCATATTGTTTTTATTATAAAAAATCACACATCTTTGTTTTATCAATAAGTAAATTTGTGCCTTAAGCTAGATAAGTTAATTGGCAGTACTAAGCGGACTCTTCTCGAAGTGTCAATGACAGTGTGTTTCAAGTGCTGGTACTAAATGTATGTAACAGAGATACCACGTGACGTTCACATTTAAAACCACTTGAGAAGCGCTGATGGCTTAAAGAGGATCTGGTCAGTGGCCACAGCAAAGCTTTTAGTCATCTTTAAAAACCCCCAGTGCTCTATTACAATTGCTTAGTATGCTCATGCCATTTACAAAATGAAATTTTACCTTACTCTAAGTTTAGTTTTTGTGAGCTTGGCAGTAGGTATGAAACTGCTTTATAATTGTTTTTTAAATTTATTAAATTATAAAACTTTGTTTCAGTCTTGTGTGCTCCAGTCGACAATGACGATCCAGATAACGATGAGCTGCATAAACTGCCAAACATATTGGGCAACAGTCAGTTGATTCAAAAACATCAAAAATTAATACAAATGGCACAAGAACTCTTGAGTAAGTTGCGCAGAAATGGCAAGAATGACCAGGCACAAAAATTGTGGCAGGCCATTGAATGCGCCAACCGATCTTTGCAAGCTTTTATGTCTATCAACCCAGGACGGGAATTCAACTTTAGCGTCAAAGCTATTATTGAAAACCTGAAAAAAGCTCAAGATAAGTTGGATCACTTGATTCATGATTTAAAGGACAACAACGACGACCAGTTCATTTGAAAAGTGATTCATTTGTACCAGTCAATACAGTCTATTTGAGAATACTAACAATCGATTCGAGTCGGTATTTAATTCGGTAGGCAATGACAGCCGCCGCGGAGGATTTTCGGTGCGCATCAGAGTTTGCCACCTGGTACCAGTAGAGCTGAGTGTGCGATGAACGTGCCGAGGAGCATGATGGATGCTGGTGGGCGGTGGGCGTTGGAGGACTGAGCAGGCTCATTGAGTGGGTCGAGGGAGGAGATGGAAGTGCCTGACTTGGCAAGTCATTCCACGACACTCGAGCTGGATGAAGCGCTCGGGGAGTTTCCGGTGCCAGCGTCTGCATCGGCGGTAGAGTGTTGGATTTTGGCAACAGCTCAGTGGCCGGTGTGGTGCTGTTGTTTCTGTTGATGTACGGCTGCATCTCCACCAGATCAAAGCTGTTCTTACTCACCAAACACTGACACCTTGAAACAATTGTCTTCAGAACTAGTGCCAGAACAGAGCCGACTAAGTTTATGTAAAAGAGCGGCGTGGTAAGCTGAACGTAGTCTAGCATGTAGTATATCGCAAAGACGGTCACTGAAAGCTGGAACATGGCTGCCATCAGAGCAGTTTGAATAGTTGACGCGGTGATGGTCATAAAGTTGGAAATAAACTTGAAGACAGTCTCCATCATGAAGCCCAACGAAACGCCAAAAAGTAAATTTGTCTGAAATAACCTTCCAAAGTTATCATTGAGTAATTTGAAAGCTTTGCAAACTCACCAGAAAGACCATAAACACACTGTACTCGAAAAGATACAGTTGCATCAAGTTAGCGGCAATGTGTCCCAGGTAAACTAGAGCAAATCGGTGGCAATTGCGGTGCCAAGCGTAGTGCCCCAGCAATTCTTTGTTCTCTTGTATAGTGGTCTTGTAGCCAATGATGATTGGCTTGAAAAGCAGCCAAATTCGGGAAAAAAGAAGCGAACCCATCAAAACTGTGTGAGCGTAGAAAATTTGCCTAGCTGTAAGCATAAGAGTTAGTGTAAACAGCCAAAAATTGATTCAAAAAGGCTTACGAGACATGTTTTTTGGGTAGTATCGATCGGGCCAGATTGAGGTGAAGCACAGGTGGCACACTTCGGCGGTGAAGGCGGCGCTGAAGATGATGCTTCCGGCTACTGCAAAGCACGACTTGCGCCAAACTTTCACCGTTCGAATACTAAAGTTGTCCTCATTTAGCTGATCGACATTGTGATGAGTCTTGGCCTGACAAGCGAGACAAACGCAGTTCAGAGTAAGCAGCTGGTCAGTGCACTGGCGATTCATATCGTAGTACGCAAGAAAATCGTCAAAGTCTTCAGGGGTGATTGTGGTGTGCTTCGACAAACTGCCCACTCCGTTCCAAATCAGAAAGAACACTATGGCGCAATTGATTGACACAAAGAAGCGACACAGCAAAACCGAAAACATGACTGAAGAGCGGAACTCACTTAAGCTACTCTCTTTTGGAAAGAAGTAGTGAAGGTGAAAGGTGAGCCCAGTGACCACTCCCAGTGAGGTCATCACCAGAAAGGCTCGCATCCACGTCTGCGCCTCCTGACGACTGATGGCACTGATCTTCACGTCAAACATGATGTAAAGCAGGTAAATGTAGACAAAGCCAACTAGAGCACACTTGAAACTGATGGTAAGTGGCAATGGTATCAACTGGTGAAAGTAGTGACACGCCAAAGTAGCCAGTTCGTCCACCGCCACGAGTGCGAATGCTGCTGAGATAATGAACAACGAGTTCTTGTGGCTCAGTGAAAAGAGATGCCGTTGTGGATGCCAGCGAGTAGCAACGAAGATGCCTAGTGCGATTGAAGGACAGAGAAGACCAAATGTGATTGACAAGATGAGTCGCCGTTGATTGAGATGAGGAGAGGTCTCAGAAAGATGAAGCGTCGTCAAAAGGTCAATGAAGAAGGAAAATGCCTAGCATTGAAAGATATATTAATCAGCAGATAATACACAACCTCCAGAATAGTTCCTACCACGTGAAAGCAGGCAAAGCAAACGACTGCCAACTTGATTCGATCAACTTGCGAAACGATCGTCTCAAAATAAGCCCGACACTCTGTTCTAGCGTGTTCGGAGTTGGCAGCGCTAAGCAGACGATATCTACGGTACGAATTGGATGCGTCTAATAGATCATATTCGTCGTCTTCCAGTTTTCTATTCCGGGAAATGTAGCTAGGTCGCTGGAACTTTGGAATGGATGGGTTGCGGCTCAAAGTTGAGTCTCTTTGAACGCGTTTTCTCTTCGGTGGCTGATCCTCATTATGCGGTTCTTCTTCTGCACTGGAAATGGTGTGAGCACGCCGCCGTTGTTGATTCGAGCTCAGATATATTTTCCGCGACAATACTTCGTACAGATTCATGGTGGAATACAGTCTATTCAGGTGTGCGGAACTCCACACTGCAAAAACACACTCTCAAATCACAAAGCACAGTAATGTCGCATTGTTGCCGGCCATTAGAACAGCTCGTTAGCCTCAGCTGAATGGATCATAAAACCATGGCGTCGGAAATATGTCGCTGATAGTCACTACCACTGATTGCGGGTCTCTGTCACACTGATTCAGAAGACTGATAAGACTAGTGCCAAGAAACAAAATGACCATCATTTTTGGGCAAGCAAAAGTTTAGCCTCTTTTTATAATAAAACTTGTAAGGTCCAATTGATCCAAAACTTTTTCATTGGTAAATTCACACTTGTCGATACGAGAAAGTGGACTCCCTTTGTGTGAAAGCCAATGTTTCCTGTAAAAAAATAATTGAGTTAATAAATAGTTTCAAAGGATAAGTTAGTGATACTTGCATGTTGTCAATTTTAGCTTCGGTTCCTTGCATTAAACCGCTGACAGTTCCATCCCGCTCGTTTTTCACCCACCCAAAAATACCCAGTTGATCAGCTTTTTCTTTTGTGTACTTTCTGAAAAATACGCCTTTTCAAAACAAAACAATGTTATCAAATGTTTGATCATTCATTTTAATGCACTTACCCTGAACGCGGCCAAAAACTCGATACTCAACTGATAATAATCGCTGAACTGCATCCATTCTTATCAAATTAAAGGCGACTAGAAGACAAGAAAGCAGAATCAGACAATAAACTGCAAGTTTTAGGCCACGAGCAGGTGACATTGTTTTTGTTTATAAATATTGTCACTATCTAATCGCTAGATGCACCGACAGATGTCGATATCTTTCCAGGAAATTTTGTAAAAGTCATTTTTCAGTTTTTTAGCTTGGCGCCACCGTTCATATTTTTTTACTTTGCATTACTTTTGTACTCCAACACTCCAGTATCAACGGCAGTATTCCATTGTGCACTTGTTCTTGTTATCATCGTTTCCTCTGTAAATTCATCTTTTTCCCTCTTTCAAACACGCATCAGGGGAGCATTGTTTTGGCAGACTGCCTCGTTGGCGCTTGTTGACGCAGGTTTGTTTAGGCGCACTTGTTTATTTAGCGCCGATTATTATCTTGATCAGGAGGAATACAATGTGGGTTCGGAAGTGATACAGTGCATTTTTTTGATAGTGCAAACTTTTGTTGTCATGTCTGACCTGTTGGCGTACTTTTATTTTGTTAACAAATTCTTGGAAATTTGTAATAACAAGCATCTGCTTTAGCATGAGCACTTTATAGACTTGTCACCAATTGTTCAAACAAATCTCTCTCTCTCCTTTGGTGCTACTAACTGACTAGATGACTTTATGGAAACGGCAGCAGCAGACAGCAAAAGTGACAATGACATTGGACGCTATTTAATTAGCGATTGTTTAGTCATTTGTTGTTTCATGCTTTTGTATAACCTTGATAAGCGTGTTGGATGCCAAGTTTTGTCAATATTCGCATATTCATTTCAAATACTGCTCTTTTGCTGCAACTGAATCAACAAATGATAATGCAACAATACTAAATGAACTTGTCAAACAAATGGTGATCAATAAGTTCTCTTTAAAGTAAATTCAATTTTCGAACTTTGGTTAAAGTTTTAAAAACGCATTTTAGAAGCTAAAGAAAGTTAGTTAAATGTTGTTTGGGTTTATTTTATCAAGCTTTGCTAACATGACGTCAAGCAACTCGTCGCGAAACTTGGTGCACATTCACAAGAACCCCAACTACAGCCGAGTGACACCGTTTCTTTGTGTGATCAGCAACTCGCAGAACGACTTTGTCTGCCACAAGTTTTTTATCAAGGCGGCCAGCAACTACTTTGCTGATTTGCTCACCTACCAGAAGGAGGACTACGAGATTGCGTCAGGAGAGGTGGTGCCACGGTCAGTTTTGGTCATTTTGGTACATGCCAACATTCTAATACCTTTTTTATGGCTAGAATCCACGTCGACTTCTCTGACAACCTTCTGGAGGAGTTCTTTCGCTTTGCCTACTTTGATAAGATGAAAATCACTTCAAAGAACGTGGAAGATCTTCTCAACTTCTCCTCCTTTATCAATTCGGTAGAAATGCTGTCCAAAATTGAAGATTACTTCTGCAGCATTGTTGACTCTCTACCTGACGACTTTATGCATTTCAAGGAGTACTTTAAGGTTGCTGATGACTACATGTTGGTGCAGCTCAAGCAGAAACTCACTGCTCGAGTCTATCCAACTGGTGGAAGTTCCGCCTAAGACGCCCAAGAATTGTGATGATTTTTGTTTTTAAATTCAATTTATTTGTAAAACTTTTGTCATTTTGAAATTGATTGGCAGCTTTTTGATGCCTTTTAGACTTTAAAATAATTTTTACTTTCTTGGACTGCGTAGGGCAGTAAACACTTGTATGGCCATTCTGCAGCAGCAGCAGCACATCTGCTAGTGGGCTCAGGAGCATTTTTCACTGGTGCACTCTGGTTTATACTACAATTGTAGTAGTGTTTGCTAAGTACAGTCAGTGAGTGAGTGTGCATGCACTGTATCCACTCCTTGTCATCGTCATCCTAATTTGTGTTTGCTATTTGTCTCTTGCGGCATGTGCTGACTCGTCTCCTTTTCAGAAGCACTTTTCTCTAATTTGTTTTCTATTGATACGGTGAATGATTGTTTTTATTCTCCGGTAAGTGCTTTATATTTAACAGATTGTGTAGAGGATGACAATTTTCATAGTTGTTAGCCAAAAGTCCATTTCAGTAAAGTAAAGCTGTTGCAATTTTTTTTATAAGAACATATTTATTTGTACAGTTGAGCATGTCCATTTGAAAAAAAGTATTTTTCAACTGGACACAACAAATGCATTAGCATATCGGTCATTGCTTCACCAAAAAAAATTAAACTTTTTTCATTTTAAATTGCTACCAAGAGCGCGTCAATTCGCTCTGAACAGAGCAATGCAGATTTATATTCATTTGAGATGACGTACCAATTGGGTTTGAATGTGTAGTGGCCTTTGTTCACTTGGATCTCGACGCAACTGTCCAACCTGATACTGTACTAGGTCAAATGTCTAATTTGCTGCCTCACAGGCACAGGAGAGAGGACAACAGCAACATTTTCTTTCTTTGAAAATGACCCTAGCACCAATCTTGTCAACCGCAGGCTCTGCACTCATCACCACTCGAGAAAGAGAGAGGCTACTGTTCCGCGTATCATATTTCCCGGCGCATTCAACTTCAAACTTTGCTTTTATTTACTGCCAGTCCCTTATCCTTCACAGATGTGCAAATCTGCAAAACACCGATCAAATCTATCTCTGCTGCTCGTCCCGAGCATTGCTTCAATGAAAATTATTAAGCCCCAAGGATTGGCTCGTCTGAAATGAGCGTCCCAAGGCAAAGATGAGACTCGTTACAGTATGCTTGGTTTGTCTTAAATTACACACATTTGTAGCTAGTCTCCCCTTGCTCGTTTTGGGACACAACAATAGAGTCGCTCGGATTTGTGCTCACTGCTCACCGATGACTCCACTACTCTCATTACCTAACGTGCAATTGTCTGACACTGCTGACCATTTGCAACATGATCCTCCTCCTCCGGCTGTTGTTGTTGTTTATGACTAGGTGCTATTGTAAAGCCTTTAGACCTAGCAAAGCCTAGCAAAGCTTTACCCTTGGCAGTAAATAGTTCTAACGAGAGCACAGTTGCGCGTCTTCCTTTCTTACCTTTCTCTTTTGCTCCCTCAGTGTTTGTCACAAATAGTTGAGCGGTAGATTCTTTTGTCAACCAAACTGATAGCCAACAAGCTCTCATTCGGGATTGTTTTGAGCCAATAAATTAGTCAATGGATGTAGCAATACTTCCTCGTAGTTTATATCTTCCTGTTGAAGGTTGTTTTATAAAATTGTTGGTTTTATAAAACAAATTTAAATTGTAAAAAAGGACTGACGTGAAGTTGCATTTCTAAACAATATTCTCACCTCAAATGTCATTCACAGTGCTAAATTTAGCAATGCATAATAATGGTCATGTTTTATTTGTGTGTGAAAGTTTTTGTGAATATAGCTTTCAAGTTCATCAGGCGCTGTTTCCAAATTACCAGTGTCGTGGAAAAAACTTCAACAAAAAAGTTTCTTGCACTTCACTAGAGTCAAATTGATTACTTTTAATTGGCATCTGCGACAGTTACTGCTTGACACAAGTAGGCGCTGAAATATGATGCGTTAGAGTTTTTTGCGTGTTTACATCGTTTTCAGATGAGGACAACATCTCTGATGATTCTCACCATGTGAGAAAACAGTTGTGCTGTTTACTATGTCGCAATACTTAGATTTTAAATATTTTAATATACAACAATTTTTAAAATACTCACCAGCTGATCAATTAAGAATCAGAGCTAATCAGTTTACTTTAAGCTCAAACTTTTCTTTGCAGCTATATATAGCAATAAATTCATTTGAAAAACTGTGCAATTATGAAGAGAGTGACCGAATGACCGGTGATCACAGCGGCGAACATATGTGCGGTGGTTAGGGTGCTCTCCGCCACTGAGCACCTCTGAACGGTGCTGTATTGTTCGGTTGACCGTAGCAGTGGACAGTGAGTGCAGGGGAGGCTATCCAGCCCGCCAATTACTGACAATGGCACACAATGGCTCTATTTGTTTGTTTGTTGTGCCATCGATTGCTTTTGCTCTTGCGGTGCCTATATTAGGCAGTCTCAGTATACTTTCTATTCTTATGGCCAGTTCTCCTAATCCAGTCTTGCATAATTTTGGTTAGCTCGATTACAATCTTTTTGGGTCACTTTCTCACCGAGACAGAAAGGACCACGGGGCCAGCAACCTAACTGGACGCAGCAGCAGCAGCAGCAGAGCTGCTCTTTGATTGATTGGACGTCGGATCCAAACGCTCTCAGCACTTACCTTTCAGTGAGAGTGGTTTTTCGCCTCCTACTGCCCTAGTCATTAATCTCAATTGTTTGCTTTAAAGCTCCGGCAATTTGTCTCGAGATTTTTAGCAGATTGCTGAAATGTGCACCTAAACTGCATCTCAACGGACTGTCCACTGCATCTATTGTGCGTTTGAGGTACTTTTTTATTTATTTGGTAAATCACTGGCCAGTAAACGTTAGGAAAACTTTAAAACAGTATGTTTAAGCAGTTTTGATTTAAAACTTTTTGTTTTAATGGTTGTTAAAAGTCTGAGAGTGTGTGTTTGTATTATTTTTGCAGTCGTTTGGCAACTGTCAGGGCAGTGTCTGCCAAACATCATTACACCATTTGACTGTTTAGCTGTAAATGTATTCTTTTTAACATTTGAACTTAACAGATTTCAACTTTTTAGCATGGGTGTGATTCAGTTGGACACGATTTGCTCAACTACTCTGTGTAAAGGCATCTGTGCGGGAGGCTGCACTCGCTACGCGTTGTTCACTCTGTGTGCCGCATCAATTTTTATTTGCGTCCGGTGGCAATAATCGACTGATGAACAAGCTCCGAGTTGAGAGTGCCATTTTAGATTTAAAGGACCATGCAAAAATAGACGATGATTTTCAAACAAAAAGTTAGAACTTGAAACTTTTACCGTAGATTCTACTAATTAAGACGATCACAATGGTATATGACTTGAGGTGTGGCCATTTTTCTAAGGGTTCCAAAATGGCGTCTGAAGTTGGCTAAAAATGCATTGAAATGTGTTACGCAGGCGAATACAGCGCCCCTACCGGCATCTTCTATTGTTGTTTCTTGCACAGTGCTTGCTTGCCTAACACATTTTAATGCATTTTTAACAAACTTCAAACGCCATTTTGGAACCCTTAAAAAAATGGCCACACCTCAAGTCATATACCATTGTGATCGTCTTAATTAGTAGAAT
>JAALOO010000726.1_pt1 | contig 19463 bp, 17 predicted proteins | sample 7257641 | NCBI WGS metagenome assembly JAALOO01 (sample SAMN14085613, study PRJNA598686) | mite metagenome | biome: ENVO:01001000; feature: ENVO:01001002; material: ENVO:01001226; isolation source: single female mite from University of Michigan culture on fish food culture... ...
CTCTCTCTCTCTCTCTCTCTCTCTCTCTCTCTCTCTCGCAAGAATTGAGGCAGAATCGAGAGACTCGGCGTGAGCGAGTGTGTAGTAGGGCGTTAAAGTAAGCGACGTCGGTGGAAAAGAGAGCCAGAGAGAGAGAAAGAGCTTTCCTGAGCAACGGCACAGAGAGAGACAGTTCCGTTCGCATAAAAATGACAAAATGAAGCGATATTCAGGGGTGAGCAGTGGGGTGGCGGTGGTTGAAGAGGAATCGTCGTGCACGACGGTGTTCCCAGCAAAAGACACACACAGTACGGAACGTTGTATATTTAGCACAAAGACAACAAGAAGAAGAGCAGAAGCGGAAAAAACCAGGAAAGCGGCAATCGGAGCAAAAGCGACGAGTGAAATGAAAAGAGCGCGATCGAATAGAGCTGCACACAAACTGCACTGCACTGAACTGACTGGAGACAAATCACACTGACTGCGTAAGTGGAGACACTGTTGCCGCCAAGAAGAAGAAGATGAAGAAGTCGTGCCAAGAGGCAACAGAAAACAGAGACAGTAGCAGTGTTCAGCAAGGACAGCAGTGGGCGCGAGTAGAAGGCCTAGCTGCTGATGCTGATGCTGTTGTTGCTGTAGCTACCAACTTCAACAACAATCATTGATGGTGGCGGTGGTGGCACCAATCGACGCAAGAATGAAAAGTGTCAAGCCAGTGCACCGAGGGAGGCACTGAGATGCCGCTGAGCCAGATGAAGAGCAAGATTGCGGTCGAGTGGAGTGTACACACAGTGGATCCTCGGTGAGTACGCACACTTTCGGCAAGTGTCGGTGTGAATGAGTTTTTAGCTTGGTGCACCAGCACAGTGTTGCCGTCTTCCTTCGCACTCTAAATACCGCCAACAAATCTGTCTGCAGCAGCAGCTGCACGACACCCGTTTGCATTGGCTAATAACGCGCCTTTGCAGGCAAAATACATTTGTCTGACTGCCACTGCTACTCTCTATCAAAGGCAATGCATCAACTCTTGAGCATCTTCTACACACACTTGTGGAAGTCGGTAGTAGAGGTAAAGATAGTGGAGGAGATAGAGAAGATGGTCGATGCAGTCCTATTCACAACAACTACTAAGGCTGCTTCTTTAGAGAACTCAACCGTACTCAAGCTGCTGAATGGGCAGTTCAGTTGGTGGAGAGCTCCTCCACCACCACAGAGCAGCATCATTGTACAGACTATGTAATATAAGCAGCAACCATTATTGATGAACTGTGGAGGACATAGTTTCCCTCTCTCACTTACTGAGCACAGGCGATGACGGACACGCCACTACTAAGGCGACTACTGTACGGCTTAATCAATCAACCACTGCACTGCATGGACACTGGTGGGCAAGCTAAACGATCCAAATGTGACCAAATGGCTGCTGCAAGGTGGCCACTGGACGCGTTCAGGGCAGCACTCTTCTCCTCTTGGCTAGCTTCCCTTTCGCGAATAGCTGCTCAAGGCGCAACCGCACACCACCGCCATTTTATTGTGGGCACCTGTGGGCGTACCAAGGTAGGCCATCAGTCCATTTACAGCGACTAAACACTCTGTAAGCTGAGAAGGCGGAAAATGCAAATGGACAATCAAAGGTAGCGTGTGTTTGCAGAAGGATTGATAGAGTGACTAGTGAGAGTCAGACAAACAGACAGACAAGTCTGAATCTGAAGCAAATAATAAAGTAATATTAATCCGATTCGGATTACTCTCAACTAAAGTCAACAGTGAACAAAGTGTGACATCACCACTTGGTAGTGCGATTTATGAGCAGGTCTTCGCTGATTGACAGGTGCAAACACTGCAGCAGCAGTTTTTCATTTTGATCAAGACAAATCAACAGAGAAAGACATCCTCAGATGCAAAGATAGTAGGCTGTGATTAAATGGGTAAGGCCTAAGATAGAGTGACCTGATAGGACGTCGACGCCGAGCGCACACAGACATCTCCGCCGCCGCTACTGCCGCCATTATCGCCTTAAAAAGGAGTATAGGTGGCGAACAAAGGCAAGTCAGTGTGTTCACTACAGCACAGCAGAGAGTCAAACGCGCACATGTTGCCAACGCCGTAGAGTAATAATACGGGGAAAAAAGAAGAAGAGCCGGTACTGCACGCGGAACGAAAACAGAAAAAGTGACGGCAGACATGTAAACAGAAAGGGAGCTCCTCTGGTGGGGAGGTAGAACAGCAAAGACGAGCGGGGGCGGAAACTGGGCGGAAGGTGGCGGCGACAGCGGCAACAATTAGCATACTACAGCAATAGCTTTTCAACTGCACAATAAATCCCTCAGACGAACCTTCCGATCATGAGGGACAGAAAGAAAGAAAGAAAGGAAGGAAGAAAAGCATACAGAGATGGCAGACACAAAACGACCATCGTCGCACCATTTGACAGCTAATAGATGCTGCTGCTGCAAAGCTTTACTATCCTCAAAGATGGCACCTACATGCTATATTTAAAATGTCTCATGTGCAAATGTACCGCAAAAGCAGCTGCCACAGAAGCTGCAAAAGTCTTCAGTCTTCAAAGACAACTTCAATCGGCACTTACACACAGGCCAATTGGTGAATGAGTGGCAAACCGAAAATAGCTGCACTTGGGCCACCAAGCTGTAAATTGCCTTAAAGGACGATATCGACCTAATAAGGAAGACAAAAGCCAAGGAGGAGAAGGAGAGAGAGCCAGTTTGTGAGATCTAAATTGAATGAACGGGGGTGTGTGGTCGCTGTACAGCGGTAGTGATCTCTCCCCTCTTTAATTGGCGCCCTCAAGAGCAAATTAATCACAGACAAACTCTGTAAGCTCTGCTGCGTGCGAACTAATTAAGTAATCAACTGAAAACTGAAAAAGAAATGGAGTGCCAGTAAGAGAGCACACACATCCTGTGCTGCTTCACGAAAAAAGCAGAGACGTAAATTGCGCCAGCAGTGCCATCATCCACGGAGAATTAAGGTGGTCAAAACACGTCTGCCCTCCTTTTTTGAACACACACTTACAGAGTTTGACAAGTGTCACCGGATCGAAGTGATGAATGAAGTGAAAGCAGCGTCAATGAGTGGAGGAAAACAGTGTCACAGAGAGTGTCACACTCGCCTTCAAATCGACAAAAACCGACTTTCACATCACCACCACCATCAACTGGGCACTGCTCCAAGAGACGAAAGAAGCGGAGATGGCGCCCACCGAATGAGCAATCCTCCTCCCTCCTCTCGTCGCCTACATGAGCAAAGATTAGCAAGAAAAACACAACCAGACAGCAGAAGCAAAGAAGAACGGAAAAGATGAAGACAACAGATCAGCTTCATCTGTGGCTTAGTTCTCTTTAGTGCTCTAACTAACGAGAAAGCGTGGCAATTCATTAGTGGCGGATGGAAAATGATGGAATTAATTAGAATTAGAAACAGGCAAAGGGAAAGGGAAAGGGCAAGAAATAGAAAGGCTATTTTAATATTTCTTTTTGTTTCTTTTGAGCTCATATCAAAGAGAGAATCCGCCGTCGCGGAAGTGAGTCAACAACACAGGCAGAAGTAAAGAGTGCGCCAGTTTGGCTAATCTGCAGTGAAATATTGCTCTGAAATACGTACTACTGGGGACTGGAGAGGAACAGAAACTCAACATTTTCAAATGGAAAATCTGTTTGACTGTTCACTGTTGTTGTTGGAGAAGGATCAGTTGAAGGAAGTTGCAGAAATGACAAGAAAAAGCACGAAAATAAAGTTTTGTTTGCAGTATAAATTGACACAATTTGATCGCAGTGTAAACAAAACGAGAAAACGAGATCGTGCTCGAAAAAGCAACAGGCGTTTTTATATCGTCATCAAAAAGACCTAAACGCAAATCCTTTCAAATTAACCGGATAGTAACTAGAAATGCAGGCAAGTACAAGGAAGTGAACAAATCAAATCAAAGGGTGTTCCGCAATGTCAATTCACAAACTGATTTTGAAAAGCAATGTTTTGAACTGTAATTTTAAAAAGCACAGACATACCTAAATCATCCATTGTGGTGATTGATTCATCAAACGAGGAAACAACTGGCAAACTGATAAGTAATGGCAATAGTTGAGCAGAAAGATTCAGCGAAATTAAAGCAATCAAGCAATGAAGGTTGGCTTTAGTTTGATTAAAAGGGTGAGCCTGCGAAGCAAAGCGGTCATGGTTAGTTTACAGATGCTTAGCGACAAAAAAAGGTAAAGTTACCCAAAAAGCTAAGTCGTAGTTATCTAAGCGAACAATAGAATCGAAGCACCACGAGATATCACAAGGTAAAGCAACCAGAATAGAAGCTGCTAAGTTGAGAGCGCAAATGGACGAGTTTGTTTCTTTCTTATTTTGTTTCCTTAGCACTTGGCTTGATCAACTACAATGGACGTTGGGTAGAATGACGAACGTTTGAGCGTTTGTAAGAATGGTGTTGAAATCACAAGTCAAAGATGACCACAAAAAGTGTGCTGAAATAATAAAATATCTTCTTTTACGATTGCAATCACAACTACTTTTTTAAAGATTGAGCATCACCTGGAGGTGAGATTGTGTGGTGGTCGCCTTGGCAATGAAACAGCACTCGGTGGCACCTTAATTGCAGTCGGCAGAGGGGAGACAAAAGAGGTGATTGTTGTCGTGGAAGTTGCTGTGTTCTCTGCGTTTATCGGGCGGTGTTGTGCTCTCGAACAGAAGACCTGGTGGACACTGGAAGTGTGTCCCCCACTTGATCACAACGACATCCTTTCTTCTACTACTTCTTCTTTATCTTCGCACTCAGCTGCAGCTGCTTCCTATCTGCATTTTCTCTTTCTCTCTCTCTCCTTCTCTCCTTTGATGCAGATTTGATCATCTGCCTGACAGCAAAAGAACTGGACGTACCAGCTGCGGCTGCCGCTGCTGCAGTGCATCAGCAAAAACGTAAACAAAAAACTGGTCGGCAAAAAATGCTGACGGTGGCGACGCCGACCGGTCAAAGTGTCCATCGTTCTCTTCGATTTTCATCAGTCTCAACTCCTGAATCTCTTTCTCCGAATTCCCTTATCTCTCATCACATCATCAGTCATCAAATCAAAACATGCTCTACTTTGAGGTGTGCTCAAAGTGGCAATTGAATTGCAACGAAATCAGCTTCAGAGGTGAATAACACTATTCACAATTGAACAGCGAACGGAACTGCATGTCCGTCTTTCTGTCTTATTTAGCGCCAATTAGAAAGACCGACAGAGACGAAGTGGGCAGTGGGCGCACTGTGATGACGGCGAGGACAACGGCAACGAGTTCTTCACTCTGACACCGCCAGCAGTGCACATGGGCCTTGTTAGCCAGTGAGTTTTCTGTTGCCGACGGCGGAGAGCAGTCACACCCACGCACATTCTTCCCCGAAGACTGAAGCTGCAGTCCAAGAACAACAACAAAAACAACCGCATCAGACGAGTCATTGTGTGCATTGTCTGTGCCAGTATTAAAAATGGACAGACTGAATAGAAAAAACAAGCTTGCTGTAGAGCAAACTGGTTCGCCAATTTAAAGGATAGTGGCAGTGGTACTCACCAATGCCGCTCGACGGTGATGGCGCCATGATGAGGCTGAAGGTGTCACTGATGACAAGTGGTGGTCACTGGCCGAGGCTGGTCTAAAGCAGTGCCTCAGAAATAAACGTGGTCGATGGTGATCGTGGTGCTACTGCTCTGGCAAAGAAACTGCCACTGCCAAGATCATCAGCACTTCAAATTCGTTCAATTCCCACTGGCAACAGCAAAACTAAAAGCGAACAAATGAGCAAATGAGCTCACCAACGGCACAGCAAACTCGTCATCATCCTCCTCATCCTCCTCATCATCGTCGTCGTCGTCACCACAACTAAAAAAATTGGCCAATACGAGAGAACTGCAGACCTGAATCCGCTTGGCTTTTCTTTAATTAGCTCAGCCGCCCCACTTTACTCGACTGTAGACTCGGTGTTTGTGGCGGAGCGAAACGATGAATGAAATGGTACAGCGGCAGCAGTATTGTCGTGCTTGCCAACTTTTGTCGTCGTCAACCAACTCTCTTCAGTCTTTTCCAGTTGACGCACATTGAGACGTCAGGAAAGGCAGGCAGGCATGAGCTGCTGCTGAAGAACTGTGACTGGGCTAATACAGTGCACCAGATTGCCACAAGAGCACATCCGACGCCCAAGTTCACCTAGATTCAAAGTGTTGCGCAAGTTTACTGGTATCAATTAATCTACCATTACATTGGGTAAAGTAAGTAAAAGGAGAAGTGTGTAAGAATTTGCGAAATATGCGTTCTCAATCTCTGATTTTCGAGGACTCCCTCAAACGACACTAATGGGGTGGTTGAGGCAAGCTAAATAATAGGATTGACAAAAAGAAGTTTTCCAAATGAGCATCTGCCGATGAGTGGGTGGTGTGTGGATGTGTGATTTGGTCTGCTGACTGCTCCTGAAGGGAGGTGTGGAGAGCACACTCTTCTCATTAATATGGACGAGGTCGTCGATCACCGTAATCACTGTGGGAAAAGTAGTCATGATTAGCTCATTGAGTGTGACTATTTAAAGCTGAAACCTACCCTCGCATTGGGCCGCCACCACCACGACCACCTCGAAAACCGCCGCGGAAACCGCCCCGATCGCCTGGGCCACCACGAGGCGGTCGATCACCCATTGGTGGGCCTCCTCTAGGGCCACCTGGGCCTCCCATGCCGGGCGGGCCACCCCTGCGTCGGTCCATTCCTGGGGGACCGCCCATGCCGGGTCCTCCACGACGATCTCCGGGTGGGCCTCGTCGGTCTCCATCATCATCGTGTCCGCCGGCGTCATCAGGACGCGGAGCCCTGCATCGGTTGCATTCATTTCGCCATGAAAAGTTGTTGTTGCCACAGGTGGGCACGACGCATCTAGAAAACAGTAGAAAGTTACAGTTTAATCAACTTTGAAACAAAATAAATGAGCCATACATACCTCCAGTCTCCTTGGCGTCCATAGCTGCCGCTGTCTCGGCCGCCGTCATAGCCACCTCGACCGCCGCGTCCTCCACCTCCACCACCACCACGTCCACCGTCAAAGCCTCCTCCTCCTCCTCCGCGACCTCCATTACGGAAGCCACCCCCGCCGCCGCCACGGCCACCTCGATCGCCGCCCATTGGTGTTTTGCGCTGTGCAAACTCGACCGAGAGAATCTTGCCAGTACCAGGTAGCTCCTTGCCGTTGAACCAACTAATGGCCGACTTGGCAGTTGGAGGGTCTTCATATGTCAAAGTAGCCTCGCCCTTTCCTTCGCCGGTGGCCTTATCGCGGTAGATCCAAATTTTATGTCGCTTAGTATGCTTGTCCATCTAATGAGGAACAAAGTTATTAAGTAAACTGCACCAGTAAATCTGAAGTGTTATTACCTTAATAAGACCGATAGAGCCAAAATGCGTTGAAAGCTGTTCTTCAGTAGTTTCTGGAGGCATTCCGGCAATAAAGATAGTGTCCGATTCTACAAATAAAAAATTGTAAAATCCCAGTATGATTTTTTCTTGTCCAGATCATCACTTACCAGGAGGTCCACTGTTCGAGTTGCCATAGCTTCCAGGACCACTAAGTCCACCTTAAAGGAACAGAAAAATAAAAGGTCAGTCATGAACTTTGAACCCGAAAATACCAAAACTAAACCATGCAAAAAATACCCGCTAACAATAACAATGATGACTCGATAGTATAACAAATGGCAGCAAATTGCCAGTTTAGCCCCCCGATAACAGTTTTTGGCTTTACTCTCTAACCGAGAGAAGCACATAGCAGTTTAAAAAACTCAAATAACTGTGAACTCGCCAATACAACAAAACCCAATACTCTGCACTTTTTTGTGAGTCAATATAGAGTCAATCACAGTACGTGTGATATAATCAAAGTGCCAAATAACGCAGCAATGAATGCGAGTTTGTGTGTGTGCGTGTGTAACAACACAACAGTCTTATAAACATTAAAACGTGCTACCAAAAATGATTTTTGCAAATAGCGAATTGCAAAAGTTAAACTGAAAGTATATAAAACATAATACCAGGTTTACCTTTGTAACCACCTCCGGGAGGGCCTCCTGGACCACCTCTGTACAATTTACACCGTTATTTTGGGAGAGAGAGAGAAGAAAACAGAAAAAGGTTTCGGTTAGCTGAGATACTCGTGCGATACTTATGCAAGTGTAGTGTGAAGTGTGTGGCTTAGGCGGTCTTTGAAGCAGTTTCGCAAACACTGGAGACCTCCATTTATCGAGGCTCGATTGACACTGGTACAGGTATGTACTGATTTCCACAGTTTGGCAATGTTTTGTTTTCTCTCCCTTTGATCTGGTTGACACGCAATGTTCATAAGTCACTCCCGTATGACTGCATTTGAACCACCTTGAACGCAATTGAGAAGTTGTCACATGACGTCGAGAACACAATTTGGCAATTGACACAACAGCTTCAGCTTGTACCGGATAGAACTTTGCCTGAACTTGAATACACTTGTCTGTAAATCTTCACTTTGTGGTTGCATCTGCGCTGCAACATAGTTGTTGTACATCATCAACACCGATTAATGTCAGTTCATCATAACTATTAACACCAATTAAATGTACTGTGAAAATAAAAACATCGGTTACTGTGAAGCGAAAAGGTGCAGGCATTACAACAAACTGCATCAATAGATGCAATAATTACCTTGAGTACACAAACAGCTGGTAACGCAAATCGTTGTGCATAAGTTAATCACCACCGTGTACAAGCACTTTTGGAACTGCTCAGACACCTCAAGCTTAAGAAGGTTAGGTCACACTAGAATAAATTACATTTGACCCCTTCTTAGATACACAAGAGGGTCAAGATGCTCATTAGGTGCCGTTTAGTATGGTCAATATACCCTAAATACCACCCTTGGTTACACCTTGTGTCATTACCAAGCAGTAATTTGCTTGCGATGTTCACCACAGTGTTCAATTGTTTGCATAGATTGACTCGTGAGTGGACCGAATAAAGGAAACAAAGTTAGGCTCGTACCTGAAATTTCCAGGACCTCCGGGCGGAGGTCCTCCAGGTCCACCAGGGGGTCCTCCTCCAGGTGGGCCGCTTCTCATGCCGTTGCCGTAGTTACCGTAGCCACCGCCACCACCTGGAGCAGCTCCGTTGCCATTGTAGCCTCCACCCGGCGGTCCGGCGGGAGGGCCACCTTGCCATCCAGCTTGCGAGTTGGGGGCCGGTGGAGGAGCCCCATAGCCACCGTATGCTGGTGGCGGCGGCGCTCCTGCACCGCCAGGAGCAGGTGGTTGAGCTCCGGCTTGAGACTGGTAGTAATTCGATGAGCCATAAGTGTCGCTTGAGTATCCAGTGGATGGCGGCGCACTTGGAGCGGCAGCAGGTGGAGGCTGCTGGTAGTAGTTCGAAGATTGTCCCTTGGCATCTGCAAAAAAGTGGTAATATGAAAAACCTAAAACAAAAACCAGCTTTTTCATCTTACCATAGGGCGGCTGGGCTGTGCTGTACGAAGAGTAAGCATCGTTTGCCCCCGGCGCCGGTGGCGGCGGTGGGTAGGATGATCCATAAGGAGCAGCGGTGCCATACGACGGAACAGCTGGTGGAGCAGCCGGAGGTGGTGCACTGGCCCCAGGTGGAGTGGAATAATAGCCAGAGGCACCGTAGTTACCGTATCTGCAAGTTTGGTTAATCGTCAATTTCAAAATTAACATAAAAGAAAACACCACTACAAACTTACCCGGTATTTTGCATCTCGGCTCTCTTGTGTTGTGTTTTATTTCAGACGAGTGAAAATATATTAATTGGTACCCGTGGAAGAGTGTCCACGTGAATTAGTCGGTGAAAAGCGGTGATTATCTTGGTGAAAGATGAGGAAAATCAACAAACAAGTTGATCGACCTGCCAAATCCAGAGAATGCTTTGAGCCAAACACAAAGCAGTTCTCTTCACCACAAAAAAAATAAAAAGTTAATGGCCGATGGCCCATTCAGATACTACGTGATTAAATGCAAATTGAGGAAAACTGACAGAATTTAGATTTTTGAAGACTTATTCTGGCTTAAAACTATTCATTTTGAGCAAAAATAAATTGATTAGTATTACTGCTACTTTATTCTTAATAAATAGATCAATTATCAAGACGGTATGGCTAGTTTTAAGGATTCTGCATTGTCAGCTATGCGAATTGCTATTTGCACTCAGGTCGATGTCTGTTGTCCAAGTCGATTTAGCCGCCAGCGCGTGTATTTCTCGTTCACTTTTTCCGGTGTGTTTTGTTTGATTCACGTTGCGTCTTCTTCCATCGTCAACCAAACACCACTAAAATGGCCAAGTCCAAGAATCACACCAACCACAACCAGAGTAAGTAAATCCGGACACTTGAGGGGGACTGTTTTGACCAACTTTACCACTTTTTTCAGACCGAAAGGACCACAGGAACGGCATCCACCGTCCAAAGAAGTTCCGCACTCAATCGTGGGAGGGAGTAAGTTCTTTGATCCTCAGCTTTCTGCCCTTGATTTTTACCAACTCACACAATTTCTTTTACCTTCAGGTCGACCAGAAGCTTCTTCGAAACATGCGATTCGCCCGCAAGGGAAACAAGACCCGTGAAGAGCTGGTTCAGCTGGAGCAGGCTCTGCGCCAGCAGAAAAAATAGACGACTGGTCTACTTTTCTTTTGACACACCTTTCCCAAAATAAAAGGACGAATGTAAAGTTTCTCAAACAACGTTGACTACTATTCACATTGAAAAACTTATCAAACTTCAATTTTTCGGCTTTGATACTAGCAATTTTGTAGTATATTAGCTCGATTTTGTTTCTGGGTTAATTAGTTTGCCAAATGAGTGTTATAGTGGTGGCGGTGGTGATCGCACCATGATGGTCATTTCAAGATTCCCTTTTCTCTAAACTTGCTGGTCAATAGTAAGAGTGCAAGTAATTGCCTTTTCGAATCCAAGTAAATGTGCACTGTTTCAAGCGTATCTGGGAGCAGGGGAAGTCATCCAGTCTGGTCATGTCGGTTTCCCCTCCACCGTTGTCTCCAAATGGCACACGCACACACACAGACCGATCGGCGGGGAAGTTCAGTGAAGCGCACTGAAGTTCTCCTGCAAGTGACAGCTCTCTCCTCCCACTGGCCACTGCGTCTTCCATTTTATTTGTACTTTTAGCTACTCTGTCCTCTGTGTGCCGTCTCCTGTGTTTGCTCGATCGAACGAATAGTGGTCGGTGCTGTTTGAGAGGATGACCAGCTCAGTGACCACTGTGAGTTGGTTGGAGAATGTGATGCTGCGTCATCATCATCGGGAGATGCCTTTGGCCTTTTTGTCATCATCACTTGACTATAAATAAACAATCACACACATCTACACCTTCAGTTGGTCTTATCGGAAGAGCATTTGTCACAACACAGACGGGATCTTTCCCTTTCCCCGCCACCTACTCGCAATCGACGCGGTAATCCCCTGTTGTTGTGCACTGCTTAACTCCATCCAATTCTCTCACTCTCACTGCCGTCATCGTCTGTGTATTCACTATCCGCTCATGATCTCCGCTGTCACCACCACCACCTCTTCTCACGTGCATTTCCGAGCAGGAGCCCTTTTGAATTATGCTCAAGATGAGCGGTTCGAGCCGTGGAGTGTACGGGCACCGAAGTGTATCGTCACGACAATCACCAGAGTGTAGACCAGTACACCGACACTGCCACCAGCACTATCACCACCACTCTTCCCCGGGTATCTCATCGGCAACCACGATTCTATTGTCATCAACACATTTCCCCCATCTACCGACGTTGACGTTTGCTATTTTTAAAGGAGATTGAAAACGAATTAGCCGTACAGTCTATTAGCTCTCACAGTGCTTCCTTTTAGCCTCTACGAAGGTATTATTTTAAAAATTTTCACAATTTGGCAGCGACAGGAGACAGAAGAAGAAGAAAAAGGAAAAAACAGTGGAAGATTCCACAAAAGCAACCAAGCGTTTTCCAAGCACACAAGTGAAGTTCAAACCTCCGCCAATCTTCAGACTGCGGAGAAGTATATCAAGTCAGCAGCCACTGAGTCAGTACTGTACGGCGGAACTGTACAGCGAAGGAGGTTTTGCACTGTTTGTCCTCCCCGAACTGACTACTACCACTGCAGTGTGGTGCCTGGGCGCAGACACCGATTCGATCACGCCACCCTTGACGCCGAACACACTCTCACACACTCGCTTGCTGACGTATCACGCCACTTTGCGAAGAAAAAGCCGGCCGATCTGGGCGCAGGACTGAACAGAGACACTAACTCACTCTCTCACACACACTGGCACTTACAGCTAGCTAACGCACCGGTAGACCACAGCGGTAGGCCACCGCTGCCATTTCTTCGAGCATACTTCGAGCTCTCTTTCGCTTTCGCTTTCACTCTTTGTGCTGCCGCCGTCGCTGTCGCTGCTGTCTGACCCCGCCGCCGCCGCTCTCTGTCGAAACCGAAAAAGTTCGCCGAGCGCCAAATGTCCAGAGCCATTCTAAGCAGCAGCAGCAACAGCAACAGCAGGGGCTGAAGAAGTACACCGACTTGGCGCCAAATTCACCACCACCACCATCAGCTTTATCATCATCCTAGTCAGCAACACCTTTTCAGCTGTTTTCTGGCGTTTCGCTTCGGTAACGTTCAAAGTTGCAGCAGCAACAGCAGCGCTGACATCACTTGCAGCGGTCACATGTGTGCATGTGCCAGTGCCGGGCGAAGAAGACTATAAATTGGCACGTTGTGTAATCTCACTGCCAGAGTGACATTTACTATCACCGAAGCATCATCACCAAACAAATTGCCTGAATTAGCTGGAATAATTTGCCTTCAATTTGATCTCTACCAGATTGCCTCACACTTGCAATCAAATATTCTTTCTCTCTCTTGTCAATTGACATTCACTCGTTCAGCAGTGACAACCCCTTTACACCTGCATTGCCTGTCTGTCAAAATAAAAGTAGGCCATCTCACAGCGTTACCAGACAGCCCAACAGTATGTCAGCTCAGACTGCTCTTTTACAAATCTCACATTACAACCACCCTTCAAAGCATTCCTCAATGTTTGACTCAACCTGTCCCCTCAAGTCGCCCACCATCACCTCCACCAAATCCCTTCTCATCAGTTTTCTGCTGATCTGTTTGCTTCTTCTCTCGAACCTTCCATGTCCAGCTGAAAGCAAGAGCATCAGCAGTGGCAGTCTGGCCGAGGCAGCCAATTCCTCCTCTGCCACTCTCACCGCCACTCAACAGCTTCTCATCGATCCGTCCACTTCCTTTGCACGTGTCTACATTCTGCCCGACGGCGAGGTGGTGAGCAAGCTAAAGTGGCGCAACTACACCGCCATCGAGACTCGCTTCAGCCATCTTGATCTCATTCAGGTAGGGCATCTCGCTTTCTTTCCTTCTCATATTGCATGGCAACAGCAATCTATTGGCAGCAGTGGTGGAGAGCCGCCAAATCGAATCGATTTCTCTAGAAAAAACATTTAGATTTTACTATCAGAAAGAGGCGGTAGTAAAACAGAACAGGCGATTTAACTGCCGGTCTGTCCGCGATAAAAGAAAGTGGCTCGATTTGTTTTGGCACGTGCAATGCTCCTAGTCGTAGACTACGCCGCTATCTCCCTCTTTGCTTTTGAACAACTGAAGCCGCATCGTCTAAGGTTACACTACACTGCCGGGCAACTGCTGCTGCTGCCATGTTGGTCTATCACTGTCGGCAATCTCTCTCTTGCCGCTTGTCCAGCAGGCACATCGGTGCTATCACTAAATGACGGAAAATGCAACACAGGCAAGCGGCAAAACGAGTGTGTGTGTGCCGTTTGAAAGAGCCGAGGAACTGCCGAGAACAAAAGAGCCAACTGCCGACAAAAGACAAACCCCAACCGCGACCGGTGCAGGGCGCTTCCGTTTAATTACTAACTTCTTTGTTATGTTTGCTTGCCCCACCACAGATAATCAAAGAGTTCCAAGTGGTGCAGCTGTGGCTGTCAAATGGCGAACTGGTCGATTGCGAGTACACCAACGACCAGCACAAGGTGGACGCCATTCAGCGGGAGTTTCTCAAGGTCAATCCCAACCTTCGCAAAGACAGCAAGTCATTTTCGCTGATTGAGTAAGCTTTATACTGTTAATGTGTGCTTTTTAAGATTAACCGTTCAACCTTTTCTGCAACAATAGACAACATGAAAACTTTACCACTCTGCCGGAGCACCTGAAGCGACTGACCGAGTATGACAAGTTTGTGCATCAGTGCGTCGGCCTGCACCAGTCAGTTCGCGAGAAGTTTGAGCAGACAAAAAAAATGGGAAAACGGTCAAAACGGGAAATGATGATCTTTCCGGGAACGAAGTGGTGCGGCAAGGGATCAAACAATCTCGAGTTCAGCGACTTGGGCGATTACTCATTTGCAGACCGCTGCTGTCGCGACCACGACCGTTGCAAGTACTCCATTGGCCCCTTCACCTCTCGTTATCACCTCTTCAACTTTAGGTAGGTTTTGTTATGGAGGAAAATGTGAGAGACAATGCCGCATCGAGTTTGATCGCATGATTGACTCCATCATCATCTGATAATGGCCAGTGACCCTTTGTCTGAGTGCACAATGAAAGACAAAAGGATTGTGAGGGAAAGTTGATGAGACCAATGACCAGCAGCGGTCAGCAGCGTTTTCGCTTCAAGTATTCTACCTAATGAGTCCCATTTCCTGGTCCTAGTTGCGGAAATTGTTTCTGAAGAGTCCACATAGAATATCCTTTTACGATTCACTGAACTAATGTCCTTTTTTCTTTTCTGCCCCGCCAACTCAGGTTCCACTATGTGTCGCATTGTTCGTGCGATGAAAGGTAAATAGAACAGTGCCCAATTGATTTCTGACTAACTCTGTTGTTTCAGATTCCGCTCTTGTTTGAAAGTGGCCGACTCTGGTGCGGCGAACCTAGTAGGAAAGATCTTTTTCAACATCGTGCAGACGAAGTGCTTCATGTTCAGCATAGAGGATCACTGCACAGAGACCTCCTGGTGGGGCAACTGCCTGAACAGCAAGCGCCGAAAGCGAGCCGTCTTTCGGGACCCGATGACCTACTAACAAAAATACATGTGACTAGATTAGTCAAGTGATTTTATTTGATCGAGAGAAAACTCTTCCTGCTACTCATGCTTCTTTCTCTAACTCCTTTCCAAAGCGAAGTGACAGTGTGTGACCCGCTGTGTCCTCCCTCTCTTGAAAGGGCCATCCAAACCACCCACCCATCCGAACCCCCGATCCATCTCTCACCTGCACAAAACACCACACTCATTCATTCATTCTTCTCCTCCTGTTGTTGTACTACTTCTAAATGTTTATTACCACTCTTTTACCTATTTATTAATTGTCCATCCATTGGCTCTTCTTTTATTTTACTCGATAATAAAAAAAAGACAATGCACACTGGCGAAATTGATATGAGAGAGGGAGAGAGAGCATTGAAAGGCACTGGGCAGGCGAGCTGCTGAAGTTCAGGTCTACTGAGGCGAATCGCTGAGGCAATCTGTTTGCTGACTCTAACTTGCTAATAGTCACCGTCGCACCGCATATTAAAACGAGCCCTCTAAGCTCACACTCTGAACACGTATTGTTGTTTGCTGACCGATCAGACATGCAGATTGGACGCAACAGACGCAGAAGAGGGAAAAAGAAGAAAACAAGAGAGAAGACGTCAAGACCGCAAGAGAGAGGTGACCAGGGACGACCAGTAGATAAGTGTACAGTTCGACTTTTCGCGCAACTTTTCCTCATTCAACACAGTGCACTGTCTCACTGTCTTCTCCATTGTTCAGTGGCAGTTCGGTGGTAGGCATAGTACACACACATCACTCACATCTCTCTCCGAACAACAACAACATCTCCAATTTAAGAATGTACTTGGGCATTCCTCCGATTCTCTCTCCGTCATCGCTGGTAGTGCATTCTTCGTACATTGTCTATTTTCAACTGTCATCACATGACTCATCATCATCAACACCACAGTTAGTACTTCCCCACCCCCTCCTCATCGGTAAGTCAACCTAAAACCCGAACATAATACACGTGCACGCGTTTAATGTTCAAATTAAAGCGCTCACTGATCACCTTAACAATGAGAAAAATAGTGTTTGTGTTTTGTGTAGAGTGTGGATGTGTGTGGCATTTTACAAAGAGAGAAAAAGGGGTAAGAAGGACGACAACATAATTAAGAGAAGTAATAATAATATCAAGAACACATCATCTAAAAGCAATTATTTACAAACTGAACAAAAGGTGAGAAACGAAGCGGTTGAAAGGAAAAATTGTAATAATAATAATGACTTGTAAAAAAATAAATTGAAACACGCTAGAAAGAATTAAAAGGGGAGAAGCTTTGGAGCAACACAAAAGGGTCGAAACACGTAGTCTACCTAGAGTTCACATAATAGGAAGGCAATCTCGCTAATAAAGCAGCAGCAGCACATCACATCATCACAAGTGGTGTCTGTTCAAGAGTGAGAGAGGGTAGGAGGGAAAGAAGGAAGAAAGAGAGATTGTTTGCAGTGCTCGGGTGCAAATGCAGAAATTGAAATTAAAAGGAAGTGCTAAGTGTGCATTTGAGAGTGCGACCACCACTGTCCAGGTGTGGATGTATCGCAAGTGTGGCCATTTGAGTGTGTGCTGTGTTGTGATATTTGGAGATTTGTGTGTGTGTTTGTTTGTCTGTACATTATAAATTAATTGATTGATTAAGAGAGGAAGAGAGAGATACGTACTATTAAAGGGAGCAAGAAAGGAGAAGGAGAGATAGGTGCCGTGTGTCACTCAGCCGGAGAATGGTTGAGTTATTCACATTGGTGGTAATTATAGAATAAGAATCAGGGAGAAAGAGAGTGAAGGAGAAAGGGAAAGCTGCAGTGATGTGAATGCTGACTGGAGAGCCTCGGAGTTGACTTTGCTGCTAAAGTTGCACTTACACACTTGCAGGAAGTACGCTGACGCCAGCAGATCACTCTTCACCTTTACTCTAACTTGCTGTACAATTCTTCTATTTGCTTTTGGAAAAACTTTTTCAACGCGAAGCGCTAGGTAAAAAGAATGAAAGTTAAAGAAAAAACAATAAAAAATAAATTAGAAAGCAGCATACCTTATTTTTAAGGGTGGGCGTCACCAGGCCTTCCTCGATGGAGAATCCCTCAGGATGTATTAAAATGTCTTTCACCTGCTCAAAGGACTTTAGCTTGCTCATTTTGCCAACGCTAGTCAGCTCATCAAGGATAAACTTCTTAATTTCCTGAAATTGAATGAGATTTAAATAACGACATAACCAAGCATTGCAAAACATTTACTGCATTCGATCGAAGCTGGTTGTTATTCTCAAAGTCAACGTCCACGGTGATGCCCTTCTTCTTGAAGGCCTCCTGAACCAGTGGAAAGTTGGGCACGACAAAGCCCACCAGATTAGACTTGTAGCTGTCGCCGTAGACAAAAATCTGCAGTATATAAGGACTCTGCGCGTAAATGTCCTCAATCTTCGCCGGAGCAATGTATTCGCCTTGAGCCAGTTTAAAAATATCCTAGTTTTTTGTGGGTCAGACAAAAGTAGTGCACATTAGTAAGCAGAAATCAACTGCTCTTTAAGAGTAATTTTTGGCCGTCACTTACCTTCTTTCGATCGACAATCTTCAGCGTACCCTGTTCCGTCCACTGACCAATGTCGCCGGTGTGGAGCCAGCCCTCCGCGTCCACCGTCTCCGCCGTCTTCTTCGGGTCCTGGTAGTAGCCCTTGAAGACGATCGACCCGCGAATCACCACCTCGCCCTTGCCCTTCGCCACAAAGTACCCCATGTCAGGGACGTCGATGAGCTTCATGGCGGAGGAGGCGAGCGGCACGCCAACATGGCCCGCCGTGTAGTCGCCAATCAGACCGACGGTGGAGGCGGCGACGCACTCCGTCTGACCGTAGCCCTCCAGAATGTGGCAGCCCAGGGCGCAGCGCAAAAAGTCGAGCACCTTATCGTTGAGTGGTGCAGAGCCGACGGGAATGATGCGAACGCGGCCGCCGAGCAGGGCGCGAATCTTCGAGAAGACGAGGTGGTCCCAGATGGTGTTGTTATCGTACACCTTGTTCGCCAGCTGCTTTCTCTTCGACTCGTAGGCCATGTTCAGCAGCCAGGACTTGATGAAGCTGGAGCTGACCGTCTCCTGGATTCGCCCGTAAATCTTGTTCAGGACTCGTGGAACACCTGCAAGTGAAAGTGAATCGGTAAATACCGAAAAATAAATCTAAAAGTTCTCCGCTAAACTTACATGGAAACATGGTGGGCTGGATGATCTTCATGTCATCCGACAGCAGCTTGATGTCTCCACTAAAGTAGCCAACCTTGCCGCCCACCGCGAGGACGCCCCATTCGCAGACACGCTCAAACATGTGCCCCAGGGGTAGGTAGCTGATGAGAGTGTCCGTCTCACAGAGTCGATAGTCGACTAGGTGGTGCAAAATCGCCGAAAAGTTGGCCACAATATTCTCATGGCTAAGCATCACTCCTGTAGAAATTAAGAAGAAATGACGTCAGTTATTTCCAAAACCGAGCTATAGAGCTTAAAACATGCCTTTCGGAGCGTCAGTAGTGCCTGATGTGTAGCAAATGACGGCCAAGTCATTAGCCTCAGGTGGCTGTAAGTACGTAAGTTAGTTAAATAATAGCACTACAAAGTGTTTCTAATTAGTCAAACGGTACTTACATGATCGGCCTGTGGGTTAATTTTACCCAACCCTTCAATATCGTCCATTGAATGCACTTTGTAAGGAAAACAATCAACAAATTAGAAACACCGTGTTTTAATTATATTAATTAAGCAAATAAACACTTACACTGCAAACCATACGATACAGCTGAAAAGGAAAAAGAAAAAAGATTTGTATAATTTACCCAGTAAGTTTGCGCTAATAGAGGTAATTTTACCTTTCTCCTTCATCGCCTGCAGTGCAGCGTCAGAGCCAGCGCTCGCCACGATGATATGCTTCAAGGTGTCACATTCCTTGACATTCTTCAGAACACCATCCACACGCGTTAGGGTATCACAAAAGATGGCGGTCAGCTTAGCTGTATATGAAAAAAAGTATTAAAGGGGGATGAAACAGTTGACCTTGACACTGTCTGCGTACCTTGCTTGGCAATGAAAACGCAGACATTGGAGCCAAGCGTCTCGTAGATGGGAATGACGACGATCGAGTGGCGGTAGCAGGAGTACTCGGCCATGGTGTACTCGGCGCTGTTGATCGAGTAAATGCCAAAGGTGGCCTTCGGCTGAATGCCCAGCTGGAGGAGGCCATCGGCAAAGTGCTTGCTCCGGCGGAGGACCACCTCAAAGCTGACCCAGTCGACGCCGGTTCGGGTGCTGTTGATGTTGCCCACGCTCAGCCCATCAACTGCAGAGAGCGAGAGAGAGAGC
>JAALOO010001153.1_pt1 | contig 19458 bp, 26 predicted proteins | sample 7257641 | NCBI WGS metagenome assembly JAALOO01 (sample SAMN14085613, study PRJNA598686) | mite metagenome | biome: ENVO:01001000; feature: ENVO:01001002; material: ENVO:01001226; isolation source: single female mite from University of Michigan culture on fish food culture... ...
TTTGCCTTTTTTGTCTGATAGAGGTCGCCACAGGTCTGATTGTCGACAGCGAATTCTTTTTTTCTCCTTTCTTTCCTTTCCCCTCTCCTTTGCCATTCTTTTCATTGGGTGTCCGGACTAGTAGTGCGGTCCAAGGGCGTAGCTTTTAAGCCACAAGCATCCCCCATTAAACTCTCTCCCTCTCAATTGTCCCTTTCTACCTTTTCCCTTCTTCCCTTTCCCTCTTTCCCTTCTCCTCAACTCGCCTACTAAATAATGCCCCTTTCAATGATACATATTTATAATTCTCCCATTCACTCAATGCCTGCTCCAACTCTCCATTCTACAACCACATTTTTCCCTCCCCTGTTCTAAAATGCTTTTCTCTGCTTGGTCCTCTGAAATACACAGAATGCTCGGAATGTGTGACATTGAAAGTGACCATCACCACCACCACCACGACCACTCTGGAACCTAGCAGTGCAGTGAAGTGGGCGACAGGACGTCAACAGCTGGCTGCGACTACTTGAGTGGAAGCAGACACCAGGCAACCAGCCACCCTGACAAGTGTAATTTGTCGTGTCTGCGCCATCATTACCACCTGGGTCAGCAGCATTTCGCCATGATGCCCACTGCACACACATTGAACACACATTCTCTCACTTTCTGTTCTGTTCTGTCGTCATTTGATCAAACCGACCAAATGAGCTTATGCTGAGCAACACTGGTCCGGGACACTAATGCAACGCTTGCAAAGTGCAAATGTTGTTCTCATTTTTTTTCTCCCTCACTCCCCTCCTCCTCCTCTTCCTTTTTCCCCCTCCCAAGAACAGCTTCTTCCACTCCACACACATATTCACTCCTCCCTTCTGCTTCTACTTTTTTCCAAATGCAAACTGCTGCATATATTCTAATTAAATTATAAATTCCTCTGCCCCACGTTCAGCGATCCAACAATTACACACACACATACACACTTACACAAACACAACTTTGGCCCGAGAGTATGCTGTTGCTATGGCTTAATTGGCAAAGTTGAAGCCAATGGGCGCCCTGTTCATGGCCGACTGCAGCACTAAGGCACCCGCACGCCTTGATCGTCCAACTTAGCAACACTGCGGCCAACACCAACACCACCAGCACCATCTCGGCCTCTGTCCATCCTTTTCTCCTTTCTCCCTCTTACATTTTCTCCTACTGATCTACTCTTAACGTTTATTTGTACTTCTCTCTCACTCCCTTTCTGTCATTTCCAATTAAATTCATTCAACTATCAACGAGCGAATGCTTGGCCAAACTTGCTGGCCTCCACTTTGGCTGGTCACTTCTTTCATCCTGTTTTCATCCTCTCTATTCATTTTTCCTCCATTGAATTATGCTGAGCCGAGAAGTGGACAGAGCCTTGTACGCCAACACTAGCTCAGCTCGGTGGTCACATTGTGAGTGAAAATGTATCTGGAGGCAAGCAGGCGCATAATAGTGTAAGGCACACTTGCTAATCAAGCAGTCACAGACACTACCAGGCAACTGCTCCTGCTGTTGCTGTTGCTGAATTTGGTGCATGTGTGCTCCTATTTTATTACTATGACTTGCTGCACTAGATAATATAATACCAATTCAATACAAAAGTAGCATTGGTATTGAAGGGCACAAGCACACTCACACTTGGCTGACTGTTTTGAGAAGGCTGCTGCTGCTGCTTTCCTGGACACTTTTATCAGCACGGCCTTTGAATGGGTCTTTGAAGTCGACGCCATGAACCAGGCCAGGCAAAAGAGAGCCAACAGTCTTCTTCAACGTCCTTCAATTGTCATAAATTATTTACATATTTAATATAACATATTTACCCGTGTGCCCTGGATAGAGGATGGAGTGTGGCAAAGGGGGAAAACTGAAAACTTGTGAAAGAAGATGAAGAAGATGGGTGAAACAAAGTTGGCGGCTAATCTGGCCAAGGCGACCGAGCCAACTGCCTGCAGGCCAATGGAGCACCAGCAGTGGCAGTGGCAATGGTGGCAATGGGCACACACAACAGTAGCAAATGAAGTCAATTGACAGAATAAAAGGACTCCTGTACACACTATGTGCCTTCCCTTCCCTTTTCTTCCCTTTCTTTCTGCTTCTCAAAAAGATGTTATTTAGATTTTAAATCGAATAAAAATGGACAGAAATAAAAGTGGTGCACTCATTGTACACTGCAACTTCAATGCTCAAATCGCAAGTGTTTGCCATTGCCAGTGTGACAGTGAAATTGAAAGAAGATGAACCAGAATGAAAAAGTGTCGACTTGACTTACTCTTTCTGAAGAAGGCTCCCCACTCGAACGAATCGTGTCATCAATGAGCACACCGAGGGTGTTACTTGATCGCAGCATTGGCAGAGGTGCCAAAGAGGACCTATCTTTCTCTCCCTCGCTCTTAGCTGCTACAAAGTTGAAAGTCGGCGGCAATGTAAATAGGCATTCTGCAACTCTCTGGGAACTCTGCTTCACTTGTGTAATCGCAGTGGACGGGTGAAACTTGGAATTTGCAATATTGAAAGTGGCAGTGAATATGGTGGGCCACCAGTGAAAAAGCCACTGGAGAATTGACACTTCGGCTGGCTGTCTGTGCCACCACTCTCTTCTGGCCCTCAAGCCAGACAGAGCGAAAACTCGCTCCAACTTTCCACCAACTCTAAATTGCAGGCACTCTCTAATCTGAATGATATGTGCACAGAGAGCGAGAGTATTAGTAGTATTAGAAAAGATTGACACACACAGTCACAATCAATTTCCACTTTTATTTCGTTTTTTCAATTATATTCTGTTCGCAGGAATATTCTGGTGGATTTAAAAGACTAGAAAGGCTACTTTTCCTTGACTACCTTTTTGCAACACTGAACTGGCCACCGGCACCATAGATGGCAGACACTCAGCAGTGATCTGAATTGTAATCGCTGGTGGCCTGCCAACAGCTGCTGCTGTAGCTTGAGCTCTGCTCTGAGTCTGTGCTACAGTGTCCTCCTGTCATTACGACTGCTGCTGCTGTTGTTGTCTGTTTTGCTTCGATAATTGTGCACTCATTTGCCTGTAGTTTTAGCGTTGTTTCTATCTCACCTTATCACCACCGTCAATGTACTAGTTGCCTTAGTGGTGGTGGTGGACACTTTAGTGCTTTCTGCACAGTTAGAACAGCACCTTTTGGCATTATTAGCTGAATGTAGACGCCACCGCAGCTTTACAGCAGCAGCAGCAGCAGCTGTCAACACACTGGAGTTCATCAGACACACTCTGATCTCGTCTTTCAAACACCACTCGCACCTTCTAGCAATTCTCAATGGTTGACAAAATGTAAGTGCGTAGACAACAGTGGTACTGGTAATTAACTAACCTGGTAACACATGTTCTTCAGTTTAAGTATATTCGGAAGCGGAAACTCATCTGCGACGAATTATCCTAGCGATGATCAGCAGCAGCCATTCGACCGACTAAGACGATCCCCGACTGTGGAGTTGATTGAAGACAGTCCCAAGTATCGCTCTTTTCGGGGAAGGGTAGCCCTGAAGCGGTTGTCCCTGGACGAGGACTGTACCAAGGCTTGGTCCTACCACGAGTGCGGCCCGCGTGAGGTTCGCTGTCCGATGGTCTTCCTCCCACCGGTCACCGGGACGGCCGATGTCTTCTTCCAGCAGGTGGAGTACCTCGCCGAGCGGGGCTACCGCGTGATCTCCGCCGAGTACCCCAGCTACTTCACCATGGAAGAGTTCTGCGAGGGCCTCCTCCGCCTGCTGCGCTACTTCAAGGTGAAGCAGGTGCACCTCTTCGGCGCCTCGCTGGGCGGCTTCCTCGCGCAGAAGTTCGCCCAGTACAACCCGTCTGTGATTGCCTCGCTCTTTCTCTGCAATGCCTTCGGTGACACTTCTCGGTTCAAGTTTGTCAACACCGTTCCACTGTAAGTAGAAGGAAGGGTTTTATTGGTTTGGATGAGTTTTATGACAGCCTTTGCCTTTATTATTGCCTGTCAGAGTGTGGCTCGCCCCGGCGCCGCTGCTGCGCAGTTACTTCATCACCAAGGAGGTGCCGGAGGACGCCGACGAGCAGATCCGCGCCGCCGCCCACTTCATGAGCTCCAAAGTGGCCACCCTCTCGCAGGCGGACCTGCTCGCCCGGCTGACGCTGAACCTCACCAGCGACTACGTCCGTCCGGAGCGACTGCAATCGCTGGCCATCACGGTGATGGACGTCTTCGACCACTGCGCCCACAGCAGCTCCACTCGACTGGAGCTGTACAAGCTGTACCCGAGTGCTCGGCGCGCCCACCTGAAGCAGGGCGGCAACTATCCCTACCTCAGTCGGCCGGAGGAGGTGAACATGCACCTGCTGGTGCACTTGCGCCAGTTTAATCACACAGAACGGGCAGCCTGTGTTCACTTTATGGACGTCAAAGAGGGCGCCGCCGATCTGGACACCTCCTCGGTGGAGTACCATTCCAATTCGCTGGAGTCCTCTGTGGAGGTAGCTCGAGTGGCAGAGGAACAAATTGCAAGGCCGCCGCCCACCGCCAAAGCGATTGCTGAGAGAATTGAAGAGGTGGCAGTGGAGAGTGCTGCTGCCAACAGTGATATGACTCCAAAGCTGGTGAAGGAAGCGGCGGTCCCGTCCAGTGCAAATGCCCAAGTTGACCACCTGGTCTGAGATAAAGAAGCCTAAAACCTAAAACATTTCGTACCCTATCTTCCACTACGTGATATTTCGAACCTGACCATTGACTTACCGTCTTGATTTACTTTTTTGAAAGTGTACCTGCTTTTTATATACACCAATGACACAAACTAAGATATAAAAACAGTTATTTCTGAAGTTGAGATGCATGTTTAATTAAGGTTATTTACACTGGAGGATTGTTGGGTGGGAGAGATCACTGGCCGTTTTGGCTTCCATTGGAATTGCCTGAATACTGTCGTTGAAGCTGTTGTTGTTGCTTGGCCAAGTTGTCAAATATGGAGCTGTTTTTGTACTTCATCAGCAGTTCTCTCTTCATGATCAGCTGTTGGCGCAGAGACATTAGTAGTTGAAGTTGCTCTTCCTTGGAGGTACTGACGCCTGGCACCTTCGGTACCGTTGCCCGGAATTCACTGAACAGCTCCTTTAGTTGTTGCATCTTTGCGTTCACATCCGAGCTCGACGGCTGCTGCATCAGCATCATCTTCTGCTGAGATGAATTGTCTTGCGTTTCCTTTTCAATACTAAACTTAGGCATTAGTAAAGCTGTAGTTTAAACCCCAATATCTCGACACCTACCTCCGAATAATCTCATAGATGAGCGGAAGAAAATCCGTGTTCAGATCTGGTACGCTTACAGACATGATTTTTTGCGGTTGTGATCAAAAGATGAAAATCTGAAGATCCGACCAAAAAATCAACAAAAACAAACAACAGCGGTGCAACAACTGTTCACAGAGGACGTACTCTGCATTTGAGCAAAACAACCAGGAAAGTCAGTCAGTGCAGTACCGATTTGTCGCGTTGAGTAATCAGTACATCTTGGTTGCAGCTTCTGTTGGTTGATAATCGGTGATTTATGCATCATAGCAACTAACACGAGTACTGTCAATCAGCAACTTCTAATGTTTGAGCTGATGCTGCTGCTGCCGACGTGCTGAAGCCCTTCCTCATAAAGTAGAAGTAAGTTTGTGTGTGTGTTCTGTCTGACTGAGAATTTTCCTCATTCACTCTTCCTAACCCTGACCTCTATTTTTAGAGACACCGATCGCAGCCAGTGCCACTTTCATTGCCGCCAGCTGTACTTGTACAACAATAGCACGTCTTCAGTTGCCCAAAGTCACATAAGTAAGTCTGTGAATGAAGGAAAAAGTTTGCTTGTACTTAATTTTCTCATTTTCAGTTAACTAGCAAGATGCTGTCAAATCACGTCAAGGAGCAGGCGGCCAAGTTTGACCAAACCATATCTTATCAACTGTACTCACTTGGGCGAAAGTTCACCACAAAATCACGCAAATATTTGAAGGCGTTGGAGTACTCCTGCCACGGCATCCCATGGCTCCTGGCAATGGTCATCCTGTGCTACGTCAGCCGAAGCAAGCTATGGATTCGCCTCCTGATTGGCCTCATCTTTGACGTGGTCTACGTTGCCCTCTCAAAAGCCTTCTTCCGCCGTCGTAGACCGACGTACTCAAATCAGGAAGATCAGATGATCATGATTGGCTACGACAAGCTGTCCTTTCCTTCCGGTCACACCTCTCGGGCCATCTACGTCGCCCTCTTCTTCTCCGGCTACTGGTACAGCCTGCTGATCTGGACGTGGGCCCTTGCAGTCGCTGCCTCCCGTGTCATCTACGGCCGCCACTTTGTCGGCGACATTCTCGGTGGCCTGGTAGTCGGCTACTGGAACTACATTACCCAGTTCTCGCTCTTCTTTCCAATCCACGCAATGCTAGAGTTCTTTCTGCTCAATCTCATCGGCGACGGTGGTGAAGACTACTGATTGAGTTCTGATCAGCTGTGCTGATCTCACCAATCTCCATCACCATTGACCAGTTTGATCGTCCATTGAAAGTAAGAGAGAGACCCAAACAGACAATTTCTTTGTGTATTACTAAATTCCTTCAAGCTACACCTCTTTGTATGACATCTTTGATTGTTTTCAATTACTATTATTACCTTCCTTGATCATGTAAAAACCTGTAACCTAAGTAAACATATAATTTGATGGCAATATTTACTATCCTTCAAGATTCTGACTCAAAGATAAAGACCACCACCAACACCACCTTTGAAGCTACAGTGATACGCCCGAGGCCGAGTCGAAGGAGTCCTCCGATTTAGCCTCCCTTTTAGTGATCAGCTTCGGAGTGCTAAACATGAGAGCACCCTTTGCTGCCGATTTTGTTCTTCTTGAACCAGTATCTTTTTTAGCCAGAATCTTCTTTGGGGGGTGGACAACATCGGTTTGTCCAATATTTTCGGCTCTCATCTTTCTGCTCCTAAAACTGGGCCTTGTTTTCTTCTGTGCAGCACTCTTTTCTAGTGCTGCCATTGTTGTTGTCTCTTCTTTCGGCTTTTTCTCTGACGATGAAGGTTCCCCTTTTCTTCTGCCGGGAATTTTGGTGGTCTTGTTCTCCTGTCGGTCTTCTCTGGTCGGTGGTGAAGGGACCACTTTTCCCTTGGGCCAGTGGTCACGCCACACGTGATTCTTTCCGCCCACCGTCTGAAGGGTGTCTCGATCTGCAGATCGGTAGTCCTTGAAGAAGTAGAGAAAGCATATGCACTGAACGAGGGCGTAAAGGACGGCCAGTATCATCACGGAGAAGAGCATCCAATGGAAGGGGCTGATTTCTAATTTGAGAGTAATTGACAGCGGAGTTGAAAAAACAGCAAAACACTAACTTACCAGTAGTGGTTGATCCATTTTGAAACGTCGTCGTCGTTCCATCTGAGGATAATGTTGTATCCATGTGCTTGTCTGTGACACTGGTGAAAAGTGGTGTAATTCGAATCAAATTGTGATTTTAAACTGCTTTTACTTTTATTTAATAACATTTTTATCGTTGCAAAAAAATTAGAACAATGGAACCTAATTAAACTTGGTCTCAATGGGAAAACCTGTTTTCTATTTCGATTGCTCATTTCGTCGACGACAAAAACGATGATGATACCTTTCAGTCAGTGTCAAAGTGCACACAGTGGGTGCTGTTGGCAGCACTGTCAAACTTCTGCTGCAGCTACTGCTGCGACTGTTCAGTGTCCCCTCAGCAGTGTTTGTCAGCAGTCCTCTCGCTTTCAGTTCCATTTCATGCTCACTTGTGTCGGTGATTACCCCACTTTACACTTGTGATCATGGACAATGACAGCTCGCTGGACTTCACCCTCTCGCCGTCATTTCACACCGCTCGCTTCGATTCCACCAACTACAGGACTTGCAATACCCGATTTACTAACTTTCAAACCGTAATTTTTAACACTACCGAGCAACTTGATGAAAGCGATGGCCACAGCAGTTTTAAAGACATTGTCACCGACTTTGCTGATCCCGAATCGGGCGTCTTCTGGGGCGCAGTCACCGAAACGGAGAAGCAGCGCAGAAACTTTCAGGCCGAAAACAGCTCAACTCTAATGGGTAAGTCACTTTGTTGTTGTCACACCAAAAAACTGCCATTGTTTATTTTGAGCACTAAAAACGGTCCAACTTTTTTTCGCAGCCCCAGGTGAATCGCACGGTGAAGTGAGCCAAGACCAGTCGCATCAGCTGACTGCCGTCTGCAAGAAGGACTCTGGCATTGACAGTATGGACCAGTGTACGCCGGTTACGCTAGTTACGCCAGTTACGCCAGTTCCAGAGCCTCCTAAACCTCGCTCAAAGATGCGCCTCAGCATAAACCGATTCGGATTTGACATGAAGAACCGCGTTAAGGGAGGTTCCCGGAGACCGTCCATTCGACGCACCTCCATCAAGTCAAATCACTATTTGCGCGCCCCAAAGACCCCAAAGTGGGACATCAAACCGATGCACAGCAGCACGCCCTTTCCCAAGTACTAACGTATCACCATTTTTACTCATCTTTTTTATAACTAAATTATATTATCACCAGCTGACGAAACCATTTTATGATTATTATCTTATTGTTTACTTGCAGTACCCTTGGCAGTTCATTACCTGCGCCAAGATTCTCAAATACACCACTTTTACCCAGTGAGATTTAGACTTTTGGCACCGGTATCGTCACCATTTCTTGGGAAACATCACTTTTTCCTCTGTTTGACTACTGGAGGCGTTGATCTGCTCATCGTTTGCGCTCATGTTGGACTTTAAAAGCGGTTGCTTGCTCAACCTCAGTTTTGGTTGATCAAATGATGTTCCGACGGTTTTGGGTTGACTTTGTTTTGCTGGAGGCCGGACGCTTGTGTTGTCTTTTTTAGCACTCCCTGGAACAGTGCTGAGAACTGTTTTGCGAGAAAGATTAGAATTAATTTACCTGTGTTTAAACACTTACAGCGAGCACACTCTGAGGAGCTCAAACTAGGCGGGGCAAACATTTTGGAGCCAAAGTTTTCGCCCATTGGGTGGTGCACTTGCCGAGGAGTTTTACACTTTGACGCCGGTGTTTTGGTGCTGACGGTTGACGGCACTGTTTGGTTGAACACTTTTTGGAGGTAGTAACTGGGCAGTGGTGATCGTTTGCCACCTTTTCCACCACCTCCAAACTGTTTTCCTGACTTCTTTTGCATCGTTTTTGGAGACACTTCTTTCACTGGTCGAAGTAGAATGGAGTTTTTATCCGTAAACTCCTTGCCCATAGGAGTAGAACTTTGGTCCTTAAGAGTAAAAGTGCTTAAACTTTCTTTTTTTCGCAGCTTTATCTGTTTAGCTACTTTCTCCTTGCGGTTGCTTTTGTTGGTTGGCTCAGTCTCAAAGGTACCGGTGAAGTTGTCTTCACTGTTGATGTTGTTTGTGATGACTGCCGCTGTAAGTTTTGGACTACTGAACTCCGATTTTCCAGATGATTGAGGTGCCCGTTTGAGAGGAGCGTCATCCTCGTCGTCACTTATCTTTTCAACACTTCCCTCTGACTCAGATTTGTGCTCAGTCATGTTGTGCTGAATCGGGAACACCAAACAACAGAATTCTATTTGTTTGACACGTTTAAGTAATCATTTTGCTAGTTCTATTTGTAATGTTTGCTTTATTCGAACAATCAACGATGTATTAGTTTACTCAGTTTTCCAGTGTTTTTGCAAAACACTTTCACTTCTAGCTTGCCAAACGAAAAATAGAGATGACGCGCACAAAGAAGACTCAACCCAAGAAGAAGAAGAAGCTGTTCTCGCAGAAAGGCTCGCAGAAAGGAAGCAACAAAATGTCGGCCAAGGTAAAGTCAAACAAAAAGTCGCTGAACAGCAAAGCGACGGCCTTTGTGACACCGGTCTCCCTGGCCACTTCTGCTAAACCGGCTGCCAAGCCGCTCTCTGCCAAACTGCGCTCTGCAAAAGGTCTGTCGCCAAAAGGGACCAGCGTCAAGCACAAGGTTTCCCCTAAATCAACTTCCAACAAGAAAGAAACGGTTAACCAGTTTACAAATGATGAGGGTGGCGGTGGTGGGGGTGGTCAGGTGAGCACCACCGACGATCAGCCTGCTCTGAAGAATGCCTATCGAAAGATGTACGGTATGTTTTTAGTTTGCAAAAAATCATTTCAAGTCACACTTCTAACACTTCAAACTTTCCAACTCCTCAGAGAATCGCTTCTCTCAGCAGCGCATTCCCGCCTGCACTCCGCTGCTCACCGTCGGCTCGGCCATTCCCTTCTTCGCCCTGATAACCGTCGCCTTTGCCGCCATTGGCTGCATCATGTGGCAGCTGAATAGCTATGTGAGTTTGCAAACAACAAAACTTAAAATAACTCACTCATTTCACTCACCCTTTCATTAATGCAGGCAGTGGAGTACACCTTTGACTACACTGACTGCGTCAATCACCTGACGCACAAGCCGTGCCAGCTCGAGGTGAGCCAGTTTTGGTCACCGGTGAATGGTTCTTCTACGACCACTACTACCACAAAAACTACCACCACAACCACCACCAAAATCCCCAGCAGCAGCACCAGCAGTCCTAACAACAATAGCAACCACCACCACCACAACAACGACAGCACAGTGCCCCACTGCCACTGCCACCTGTTCATCACCTTGAACCACAGCATTCCCTGGAACGTCTTCATCTACTACCGCATCGAGTCGCTCTTCCAGAGCTACCTGCCCTACTCCGAGTCCATCGACGAGGTGCAACTGAATGGGCACCTGAACGGCTCCGAGGAGGTCTGCGGCGCCTACTTTACCCGACTGAACGGCACCAACACGCCCATCGCCCCGTGCGGCATGATCGCCAACAGCCTCTTCAATGACTCCATTGCGCTCTACAAAATAGTGGAGCACCCGGAGGTACACCTTTTCATTGCCTCTTTTTCATCTGTTCTTTTACACCCTTTTCCCCTTCTCTTCTAGCGAGATCACAAGTACCTGCTGGAGGTGCCCCTTTTCAGCACGGGCATCACTTGGACGCCGAAGTACGCGGTGAAGAACCCGCCGGTGATGCACAGCTGCCCGGCGGGCGTCAGCAAACTGCAGTGCGCCTTCAACGGCACCGCCTCGCCGCCCAACTGGCACCGCCACATCTGGGAGCTCGACCCGGAGGACGCCGAAAATAATGGCTACAAGAATGAGCGCCTCCTCTCGTGGATGCGCTTTGCGCCCTTTGGCGTCTTTCGCAAGCTGTACGGCCGCGTCGACCACCAGCAGGTGAAGACGGTGAGGAATGCCTACGCGGCGCAGTACTACTTCGGCAAGACGCTCAGCAATGGCACCTACCTCCTCAACATCTCATACAGTAGGTGTTGTTTAAAAAAGAAACATTTTTTGCTAAATACTTACTCCTCCCTGTTTTGCAGACTATCCAGTGGCAGGTTTTGGCGGTCGAAAGGCGATCATCATCTCGAACACCACCTGGATGGGCGGAAAATCGCCCTTTCTCGCCTACCTCTTCATCATCACCTCCATCGTCTGTCTGTTCATTCTGATCATCTTTTACTTTATTGATCGCAAGTTTGGCAAACTGTGAGTCTGCTTTTTTGGCTAGAACTTAAATACTAAATCGCTTTTTTCTTCTTTTAATTCCACAGATCTGATGAAGTTTACTCTTTTGTGCGCGACAAAAGCACCCAACGCCAACGTCAGGCGGACAGTGACCTGCTGGAGCGAGTCAAGAAGCACAGTGCCAAGTAATCGATAACATACTTTTTTTATTAATTATTCTAATTTATTCAAAACAAAATGAGTTTGAAGTTCTAAGTTCACTCGCTCACGTGTGAGATGCAGTTCCATAGGCTGCATTGTACAATACCCATCGCAGGGCGGGACTACATTGAAAAGACTGCATTGCATCAGTTGCACTCACTCAGCTGCACTGTTGTGTTTATTGTGTCCAAGCATCTGTCAGTCGGTGTTGTCATCCAGTGTTCCAGTTTATTATCCTTCTGAATGCAGTGACAACTGCAACTCATTTTGGTAATATAACTACAACTCACCAAACTTTTGAAAAAAACAGTTTACAAAGCCAAGTAAACATGTCGAGCTTTGTGAATTCGGGTCAACTGCAGCCCACCCAATTTGCCCTCGACCTGCTGCAGCTGTTGCACAAGGATGGAAGTAATCTGGTGCTCTCGCCCTACTCGCTCGTTTCTGCCCTAGTGATGCTCCTTCCCGGGACTGATGGGGAAAGTAAAGCCCAAATTGTCAAGTCCTTGTTCAACTCAAATGACAGCAAAGGTGAAGATGCCAACAAACATGTGAAGTTGTTTGCGGCCAGCAACAAGGATAATCTGCTGAAAAACAAGGACACTTTGAAGGTCGCCAATTTGCTGTATTCGCACAAAGAGTAAGTCAACAACTCGATAATCATGTGACTAATCCATCTTTTTTTAGTTTCACATTGAAACCCGAGTATGTGTCGATTCTCACTAAAGAGCTGAACTCTACTGGAAAAGAATTAGATTTTTATGGCCAGAAAGCACAAGCTCTAAATATCATCAACACTGACGTGTCCAATGCTACTAATGGACTGATTGACAAGCTTCTGGAGAAGATCGACGATGGCACTGTTCTGGTTCTGGTGAACGCAATTTACTTCAAAGGATTATGGGAGAAACCCTTCAGCAAAGACGAAACAAACAAAGCGGGAGAATTTCGTACTTCCTCAGGAACTGTCATCAAGACGCCGTTGATGTTCAAGCGAAAAAAGTTCCCCTACTTTTTTGATGAGCATTCCAAAACCAAAGCTGTTCAGTTGAACTACCAGAAAGAGGGCAACATTGCCATGGTGTTGATTTTGCCCGGAGAAGGTGTGCCAGTGAGTAGCTTTCTCAAGGGCGAACTTTCCTCTGAAAAACTGCACCACATTCTGGAGCACCTTTCTGTGCGGCCGCAAGTCAGTCTAACCTTGCCTCGATTCAAACTGTCCGCCACCCATCAACTGATTGAGCCACTAAAAAAACTGGGTGTCACTGATGTTTTCGATCCTTTGAAAGCAAACCTAGGTCATATTTCCTCCTCCGGTCCTCTGGTCGTATCTGAAGTTATACAAAAGGCAGTCATTGCCGTCGATGAGGAGGGAACGGAAGCGGCTGCCGCCACTTCTGTACGCGTGATGTACTGCATGGCAGCTCTTCCACCTAGAGATGAAGAAGTGGCCTTTACAGCTGACCGTCCGTTCATCTTTGCACTGGTCACACAGGACACCCCCAAACAAGTGCTCTTCATTGGCGTCGTCGAGGACCCGTCAAAGTGATCTTTTAATATTTTAATGTCGTGATTTTCTCTTTTTTTTGTTAAAAAACAAAACTTTTTAAGGAAAGATAGCTCGCAATAAACAGCATATTTTTCAATAACAGCCGCGAAATTCCTCTTCCAAGTGTGAGACTCAACAGCACATTGATGACTGTTGCAGCGCAACTACGACTGAAGCTTCCACGCAACTGTACGTTCTCTGGTCTACTCAATAGACTGTATAGTTTGAGTTTCACACGTTCGCTGCTTTTGATGATGCGCAATACCGAATTGCTGAAACTGCATCAGGAACAGGAAAGCTGTCCGCTTTTCCGATGTGTAGCATCACAGCTGACGTAAGTGGGTGCTAACATTGGCTGTTTAGCTACCGCGGAAAAGTGGACAGCATTCTTGTCCTTGAATCCAAGCATTTGTCAGTTGGTGTTGTTGTCAACCAGCGTCCCGTTTTATTATCCATCTCAATACGGTGACAACTGCAATTTCTTTAAGTTACTCATCACTTTTTACTCAACAAATCCAACATGGGAAACTCTGTGAACTCGGGTCAAATGCAGTCCACGCAATTTGCCCTCGACCTGATGCAACTGCTGCACGAAGATGGAAGTAATCTGGTGCTCTCGCCTTACTCGCTCGTATCTGCTCTTGTGATGCTCCTTTCTGGGACTGATGGAGAGAGCAGAGCCCAGATTGTCAAGTCCTTGTTTAACCAAAATGACAGCAAGGGTGATAATGCCGACAAATATGTAAAGTTGTTTGCGGCCAACAACAAGAATAATCTGCTGAAAAACAAAGACACGTTGAAAGTCGTCAATTTGCTGTATTCGCACAAAAAGTGTGTCGGTCAACACTATAATTATATGACTAATCCATCTTTATTTTCTTTTTTAGCTTTACACTTAAACCTGAATATGTGTCGATTCTCGCTAAAGAGCTAAATGCCACTGGAAAAGAATTAGATTTTCGTCAACAGGAAGCAAAAACACTTGACACCATTAACACTGATGTGTCCAAAGCCACTAATGGACTAATTGATAAACTTCTGGAGCAGACCAGCAATGAAACAGTTTTGATTCTGGTGAATGCCATTTATTTCAAAGGATTATGGAAAAAACCATTTTGCAAATACGAAACTTACGAAGAGGGATTATTTAATACATCATCAGGAGCTTGCATCAAAACACCGCTGATGTTCATGAGAAGGAGAATGCCTTACGTTTTTGACAACGAAACTGGCACTAAAGCTGTACAATTGAACTACCAGAAGGAAGGCAACATTTCCATGGTAATCATTTTGCCTGGAGAAGGTGTGCAAATAAAAAAATTCCTTGAAAACGAACTCACCTCAAGCAAACTGTATGACATTTTGAATCTTTTTTCTGTGCAGCCGAAAGTCAATCTAACCTTGCCTCGATTTAAACTGTCCGCCACCCATCAACTGATTGAGCCACTTAGCAAACTGGGCGTCACTGATGTCTTTGACTCTTCGAAAGCAAATCTAAGTCATATTTCATCTTCTGGTCCTCTTTTTGTCACTGAGGTAGTACAAAAGGCAGTCATTGCCGTCGATGAAGAGGGAACAGAAACGGCTGCTGCCACTGCTTTGTTAATAGAGTACAGCTTGGGAGCGCCTTCCAGAAAAGAAGAAGTCTATTTTACAGCTGACCGTCCCTTTATCTTTGCACTGGTCACACAGGACACCCCCAAACAAGTGCTCTTCATTGGCGTCGTCGAGGACCCGTCAAAGTGATCTATTATTCCTGTAATTTTCTTTTTTTAAACAAAGCTTTTAAAAAAGATAGTTTGCAAATTGCAATAAACAAAATATTGTATAACGTTTCTTTTAAATTCTGGCAGCTGCCCAATCATTAGAGGGCAAAAAACCTAAACCTGTTTACGATATCCTTAACAAATTGTATTAAGTATTTTTTTTTTATAAAAAATCATATCCTTTTATGAAAAACGTAGTTCAAAGAAGTCATAAAAAGTGCATAGAATCCCCTCTAAAAACAACTGCAAAATTCCTCTTCCACTTGTAAGTTTTACACACGCCTGCCTCATTCGGTAATGCGCAATACCGTTGCAAAGCGGGATCGTTGAAACTGCATTGCAGTGGCCTTCTCCCACATTTCTCTTCTTTAAGAGCACCCAAGCATCTGTCAGTTGGTGTTGTCAGCCAGCGCCCCGTTTATTATCCCTCGGAATACGGTGAGAGCTGCAACTTTTTTTCGGTAAAAAGCGACAACTCATCGGTTTTCACTCAACAGATTTAACATGGGAAACTCTGTAAATTCTGGTCAACTGCAGTCCACCCAATTTGCCCTCGACCTTCTGCAACTGCTACACAAGGATGGAAACAATCTGGTGCTGTCGCCCTACTCGCTCGTATCTGCGCTGGTGATGCTCCTTCCCGGGACTGATGGAGAGAGCAGAGCCCAAATTGTCAAGTCCTTGTTTGATGCAGATGACAGCAAAGGTGAGAATGCTGACAAATATGTAAAGTTGCTTGCGGCCAACAACAAGGATAATCTGCTGAAAAACAAAGAAACGTTTAAGGTCGCCAATTTGCTGTATTTGCACAAAAAGTAAGTCGACAAATTGATAATTACGTGACTAATTTATCTTTATTTTTTAAAGTTTTACAATTAAACCCGAGTTTGTGTCACTTCTCACTAAGCTGAACGCCACTGGAAAAGAATTAGATTTTTCTGGTCAAAAAGCTAAAATACTTGACACCATCAACACTGACGTGTCCAAAGCCACTAATGGACTGATTGATAATCTTCTGGAGCAAATCAGCAATGAGACTGTTTTGATTCTAGTTAATGCCATTTACTTCAAAGGATTATGGAAAAAATCATTTTGCAAAGATGATACAATCGAAAAAGGAGAATTTCATACTTTTTCAGGAGTTGTCATCAAAACACCGTTGATGTTCATGCGAAAGAGATTGCCTTACTTTTTTGACAATGAAACTGGCACCAAAGCTGTACAGTTGAACTACCAAAAGGAAGGCAACATTGCTATGGTGCTGATTTTGCCCGAAATAGGTGTACCAGTGAGCAGATTCCTCAAAGGAGAACTCACCTCAGGCAAACTGCACCACATTCTAGACCATCTTGTTGTGCGGCTGAAAGTAAACCTAATCTTGCCTCGATTCAAACTATCCTCAACCCATCGACTGAATGGGCCACTTCGCAAACTGGGCGTCAATGATGTCTTTGATCCTTCAAGAGCAAACCTAAGTCATATTTCATCTTCCGGTCCTCCGGTCGTATCCAAAGTCATACAAAAAGCAGTCATTGCCGTCGATGAAGAGGGAACGGAAGCGGTTGCTGCCACTGGTGGAAGTATGATGGGCTGTTTAGCAGATTCTGGATCCATTGAAGAAGAGACTTTTAGAGCTAACCGTCCTTTCGTTTTTACACTGATCACAAAGGACCAACCCAAACAAGTGCTTTTCATTGGTGTTGTTGAAGACCCGTCAAAGTGATCTATTCTTTTTTGTGATTTTTTATTAGAGACGAAATTTCTTATTAAAGAAAAACAGTTTTTTTTTCAAGAAACAACATATTTTTAACGTTTCTTTTAATTCCTTGTTGACAGCGGCCCAATCATCGAACGGCAAAAAGCCCAAAGTTATTTTAACGATATCCTTAACAATTTGTATTGAGTGCTTGTATCATAAAATTTGAAACCCTTGCTAATAAAATCGTCTGAAGAAGTGATAAAACCAGTCCGGGGTTTCCCCTCCATAATCAGCCGCTAAATTCCTTTTCCAATTGTGAGACTCAACAGCACTGAAAACTGTTGCCATCAAAACTACGACTAAAGCTGACTCACAACTGTTCCTTCCCTGGTCTACTCAATGGACTGTATAGTGCAAGTTTCACGCGTTTGCCGCATTCGGTGATGAGTAATACCGCAACTGGGTGAGGTCGCTGAGACTGCATCAGGAACAGGAATGCTGTCCGCTTTTCTGCTGTGTAGCTGTACAGATGACGTAAGTGAGCGCTAACGTTGGCTGTACAGTTAAAGCGGAAAAGTAAACAGCATTCGTGTCCCTGCACCCAAACATCTGTCAGTTGGTGTTGTCTGCTAGCGTCCCCTTTTATTATGCTTCTCGATGCAACTACGGCTGCAATTCATTTTGGTAAAAAGCGACAACTCATCGGTTTTCGCTCAACAGATCCAACATGGGAAACTCTGTTAATTCGGGTCAACTGCAGTCCACCCAATTCGCCCTCGACCTGCTGCAGCTGTTGCACAAGGATGGAAGTAATCTGGTGCTGTCGCCCTACTCGCTCGTATCTGCGCTGGTGATGCTCCTTCCCGGGACCGATGGAGAGAGCAGAGCCCAAATTGTCAAAACCTTGTTTGATGCAGATGACAGCAAGGGTGAGAGAGCCGGCAAATATGTGAAGTTGTTTGCGGCTACCAACAAGGCTAATCTGCTGAAAAAAACAAGGACACACTGAAAGTTGCCAACTTGCTGTATTCGCACAAAGAGTAAGTCGGTTAACTCAATAACAAATTAATTATGCGACTAATGATTAATAACTAATCCATTTTTATTTTTTAGTTTTACACTGAAGCCCGAGTATGTGTCGATTCTTACTAAAGAGCTGATCGCTACTGGAAAAAGCTTAGATTTTCGTAGACAAGAAGCAAAAACACTTGACACCATCAACTCTGACGTGTCCAAGGCTACTAATGGACTGATTGATAATCTTCTGGAGCAAATCAGCAATGAAACTGTTTTGATTCTGGTGAATGCCATTTACTTCAAAGGATTATGGAAAAAATCATTTTGCAAAATGAAACAAACGAAAAAGGGGAATTTCGTTCTTCATTAGGAGATGTCATCGAAACACCGCTGATGTTCATGCGAAGGAAATTGCCATACGTCTTTGACAACGAAACTGGCACCCAGGCTGTACAGTTGAACTATCAAAAGAAGGGCAACATTGCTATGGTACTCATTTTGCCCGGAGAAGGTGTGCCAGTGAGTAGCTTCCTCAAAGGCGAACTCACATCAAGCAAACTGTACGACATTTTGAATCTCTTTTCTGTGGGACCGAAAGTCAACCTTATTTTGCCTCGATTTAAACTGTTTACCACACAACAACTGATTGAGCCACTTAGCAAACTAGGCGTCACTGATGTCTTTGACTTTTCAAAAGCAAACCTAAGTCATATATCATCTTCTGGCCCTATTTTCGTCACCGAGGTCGTACAAAAAGCGGTCATTACCGTCGATGAAAAGGGAACGAAAGCGGCTGCTGCGACTGCTTATTCAATAACGTACAGCTTGGGAGCGCCTTCCAGAAAAGAAGAAGTCTATTTTACAGCTGACCGTCCCTTTATCTTTGCACTGGTCACACAAGACCACCCCAAACAAGTGCTTTTCATTGGCGTCGTCGAGGACCCGTCAAAGTGACCTATTACTATTACTACTTTATTGTTGAAACCCTTCTTAAGTTCATTTCCACGCTTCTGTCCCGTGTTTCTCCTTGATAATGTAGAAGTCATCCACCACTTTGCCGCCCTTGTCTTCTGACAGCTGTTGAATGTGAATGTGCGTCCGATTGAAGACCTTCATGTGGGTGAAGCCGTAGTCCTCGATGATGAAGGCACTGAAGTGCTCTCGATGCTTTCGTATCGCCGTGTGCAGCTCACGGTTACCCGCACTGCCCGTGATGATGTGAACCGGTGCCTTTGGATTCTTGTACACATTGTGCGGGTCAGAGGTGCCGTTGAAGGTCTTGTTCTGGTAGATGGGCCACAGTCGTTCTAATAAATAAGACAAAATAATCAGTATTAACAGTAACAGTACAGATTACACAAGGAAGTGCTAACCATAGTTGTGCTCGTGACCATAAAACTGTGTCAAAAAATGAGAAAAAGTAATGATGAGTATACAAAAAACATTATTCAATCAGGCAAAACTGGGGGCTCTTGAACGAGTGTAGCGGTGCCGAAATAGGCAACGCTAAACAGTAAGCGGCGGCAGTCTGCAAGTGTTCTCTAGCGCGTTTCATATGAGGGCGCATCAAAACAAACTAGCATCACAATGGCCTCTCTTGACTTTGTTGTTGTTTCCAATTACTCGTGAGCGGTCGTCCGGAGGTACTCCGAACGGCCCGC
>JAALOO010001156.1_pt1 | contig 19431 bp, 15 predicted proteins | sample 7257641 | NCBI WGS metagenome assembly JAALOO01 (sample SAMN14085613, study PRJNA598686) | mite metagenome | biome: ENVO:01001000; feature: ENVO:01001002; material: ENVO:01001226; isolation source: single female mite from University of Michigan culture on fish food culture... ...
AAAGGTAAGTAACTGCTGCTGTAACTAAAAAGAAAAAACTTTAACACTTTTGTTTCTCCCTCCCCCTTTTTTAGGAAGTCAATTTCACAAAGGTACTGACGAAGATTGTGGAGGCGAATCAGCTGTCGGTCTTCTGGCAGGTACCGCAGTACCTGGCAATGGCTTCCTCCGAGGTCCTGCTCTCCTCAGTCGGCCTCGAGTTCGCCTACGCTCAGACGCCGGCGTCGATAAGGCCGGTGCTGCAGGCCGCCTGGCTACTCAACGTCGCCACTGGAAATTTGATCATCGCTGTCACTGCCAACTTTAACATCTTTCACCCTCAATCGTAAGCAGTCGTGTGCAGTCAAAACTTTTTTCCCGTTTTTCACTCTAATGACGATCTTCTCTTTTTTCTTTTAGTCAGGAGTGTATTTTCTACGCCTCGGCAATGGCCATCGTCACGGCCATTTTTGCCGTGATGGCTTACTTCTACGTGCCCAGTCGTTACAGTGGTGAGCCGGAAGGCAATGGTGCTGCGGCTGTGATCAATGCCACTTCTTCCTCTGATCTGCAGTCCGAAGAAGGCGTCAATGGAGATGGCGGCAACTCTCACTCAGGGAACAACATGCAGATGAAGCCGATCATTTCGGAACAACAGATTATTTCTCGCTTCACGGTGGTTCCAGTGAAAAAACCTATCTCTATTGCTCACTGAAACATACATCACATATTATTACTAATTAGAAAAGTTCCCTATTCTCCTGTTATATATTGTACAAAAAAACTAACGCATCACATCAACTTCTACATTAGCGACAACGATTAGAAACATCGAGGCTAAAGGATTTGCCCTGTATTTTTAATTTTCTATATTTTCTTTAAGGATTATAATAATGCAAAATCAAATTCATTTCACTTGTGTGTGCTACTAGTTTTGAGTGCTATTTAACCATCACCACACAACAGAGTTTTTGAGTCTGCTACACAAGGTTAAGAGCACGTAGGTTGGCCAGTGCAGACATTCCATTTAGTTTGACAGCAAAAAATCAAAAGTTCACATCACAACAGAGATGATGAACACAGCGCACAGACGGATGAAACTTTTTGCATATGAAACTGCAAACCACTGTTTGCAATTGCATATAACACAGCACTTGCTAATGAAAACTCTAGTTAGTACCCTCAAAGCAAAACAAACAAGTACTTTTAGTGCCGGAACAGCAGCAGTTTACAAAAATCTAGACAAACACTAAAAAGAGAGTGAAAGAAAGAGAAAGTCTGATGCAGTTGATGGCTTGGCAGAAGGGCGACTCCGACCAAAACCAACTGCCGATGTTAGCAGTCGTCTCACTCACTCACTTTCTCCTGTCCCCTTAGTCTCCTGCCACTTGTCGGCACCTTTGTCGCCGACGAATGTGCTCGCTAACCAGCCAGCCACTGACTAGTCTGAAACTGTTAGGCAGCATGTTAACCATATTTGGAATGCGTGAGCTTCGAAGTGAACCCCCGTCGGAAGGCTAAATGTGTGACACTGCCGACTGAGCTGGTCCATGGATGTTGTGTCTTTTGGCGGAGAATGGAGCTTTGTCTCGTTAGCCAGCCATCAAAGAGCCCCTCGTCTTTGAGTCATTGTCGTCGTCTCCTGGCGCCAGGCTGCAAAAGTGCAGTGTCTGCCTAAGTAAAAAGGGAGAGAAAGAGAAAGAAGAAGAAAAGAAAGGCATAAAGACAGCGGCACCAGTGATCACACCACACATGGACCAATTAGCTGATTACTTTGGGCAATTAGTGGCATGCCACGAGACAACAGCTGCTCCAATCGTCACTGTCGACCCCACTTTTGTCATTGTCTTATTACCACCTAGGTGGGCACACATGGTGCAAGCACGGGGGGGACAACAAGATTACGCTGTCTCCTGTCTGTGTGTGTGTGTGTGTGTGTCATTGAGCGATTCTTATTTGGTGTAGTGTTTGCCTCCGAGCACCCTTCTGCCGCCGACTAATGGAGCAAAACAGTGGTCAGTGAAGCGATTGGAAGGCGAATGGACGGAAAAGAGACACTGGTAAGTGCCTGACACACTTCACACAAGCCGCCACCCTGCCGCTACCTGACTTTATAACTTTCACCACTTTCCCCTACTTGACTAGACAATGAGTTAGCAAGGCCCTGCAATTGAGCCATCACTGTCGGGGGTGGTGGTGGTGGTCTTTGGGCAAAAATGTGCTGCTTGATTCTTGTGTCTTTCTTCTCAATGCGACTGAACTTTTTACAGTGTAGAGAAAGTGGACAATAAGAGGCGAGTGGCCAATTTTGAGCTATTTTGATTGCCAATTGCCTCTGTCAAAATTTCAAAAAAAGTTTGATGTGGATTAATCAATTCACAAAGATGACTATTGTTTTAGTTGTTTTTGTCAAAAATGAGCAGCAGCGGCAACATTACTGGCCGTTTTTGGTGTCACAGTGTCACTAAATGTATGGCAATTGCAGCCCAGCAAAATCCCGGCAGTTTATTTTTAGTTTGTAAACTAGCTCAAAACTCTAGTCCTGCCGGATCAATCGGCTGACACTGTCAAAATGACTCTCTATTCTGTGACGGCCTACTGTGACACTAAACCTTTATGTTACTGCGTTTCCTTTGCACTGCTTCTGGTTTCCTTAACTGCACCACTTTCAAGAGCTAAAATGTGCTGTTTTGCTTTCGTTGTCTCTATCGTCTTTTCTATTTGCTCTAACTTTGTTCATTACTCAAAGTTGACACGACAAACGTTGCCATCATTTGATTGACAATTGTACTTTTAAAAGTAGCACGTATAGTCCAATATAAAGCACAAAAACTGAAGGAGCAATCATTCTAGGCAATTAGTGGTTATTTTGCCATGACACATCCACAAAAGAGCCAGATCGGCAAAATCGATGTTGTCTGGTTGACAAGACATCGGCTAATTCGGATAAAAAACAGCACAAAAAGCCTAGACCAGCGCTGATATGTGCAAAGTACACACAATCAGGGAGAGCGCTAGTCACACACACACACACACACACACACACTTGTTGCGTGAAACTTTTTTGTTTGCCCTTTTCAACCGTTTAGGTCATCGCTACCAATCTCGACTAGTCAATCTGAGCAACAGATAGTTGCGTGTTAGCACTGGACGTGCAAAAAAAGCAAAGTTCGTTTTTAATTAGTAAACTTCTGCTGCTGCTGCTGCTGAACTGTGTGTTGCTTAGTCAGCCAGTTAAATGTTAGCCGCACTCTTCCCGGTCTTTGAACTGCTCTGAAAGGTGCAGATAGTTTGTGACCATCTTTTGGTGGCTGGCCAGTTCGGCTATTACAAAACTCATTTGGGGTGGTTGTTAGTGCTGATATAAATTGTGCCAAAACACAATTCTGTCCATATTGTGTCTCAACCGATTTTTTCTTCTTTAGTGGCCTTTATTTGAAGTACTTGAATTTTCCACTACACTGACCAAATGTGTCCAGTGTGTCGCACAACACTGACTTGCTCCTGTCAAGCAATGTAGTGCATTAATTGTTTTATTTTATTGCCCCTTTTTCTGCACCCTCAATTTTACAGTGTTTCATAATCTGTTCAAGCGTTTGGTGACTCCTTTTACTGTTATTTTATTAGAATTCAGTTGAATGAGACCTGTTTCTCTCTCTCTTGCTTTTTCGCTCTTTTTTCTTTTTTTGGAGACCAGTAAACTCAAAATCTTACAATTGACTCCTAGGTCAAATAACATGCCCACAGCAGTTCTGAACTGAACAGTTTTTTGCCTGATTTTTGCCTTTTGCCCTCTGCAGCCAATTGCACTGGCAGTGTTTCAGTGTTCTGGAAAATCCTTTTTGAGTGACAGTCACCAATGAGTAGTACTCTAGAGTTGCAATACACCTACGTGCTTCAATACAGCACAAGGAGCAAGAAAGCATCACCACATTTTTTCTGTAATCGATTCACCCTCATTTTATATTTTCAACACTCTAACACATGTATCAAAGTTGTGAATCATCCTGCCCTCATCGCTTCTCAAAGTGCACCAAAAAGTGGTTTTTAAAAAGTGGTAGTACTGTTCTTAAAAGTTGAAAGGTGCCAGCAACTGTAGCAAAAGCACAACCCACAACAGTTGGAAGGCGGTCTCTGCTTTCAACTGCCAACTGTAGAGCGGGAAGAGCTCAAACGGCAGAACTTAGCTGAACGTTTACTCCATTGACTTCACTTGCCAGCTCGGCTCGCTCAACAGCTGAACAGAAAAACTGCCACTCAAACTCGACTCTCATTTTTCAGTCGTCACTGCTTGAGAACAGTCAAATCCTCTTCTTTCTATCTTTATGTTTTCTTCACTGTTCCTGCTGGGAATTTGATCCCTTTTTGTTCGCTTCACTCCAAATCTCCAGCCTGATCTGTAAATTAAAGAATAGATACTGCTTTGATAGATCGACTTTAATTTCAAAATTGTGTTTTGGTGTTCGTTTTAACTGAAGTGTGCTTGTGCTTTTCAACACTTTTTCTGACATCATTTTCGTCATTGACGCACCTGTTGATTTGTCCTTTAAACAACTGAGTGTTTTTAAAGCAAACCATACTTTGTTTTCAGTTTACTCGGTAAGTTTGCTTTTCCTAATCTTAAAGTTAATCTGCTTAATCCTTTTATCACAACGATATCGTTTTTGTTTTAATAATTTGAGGCAAATACTGAGTCAACTAAAGTTAAATGTCAACTGCGTGCAAATGCTTATTTTTGAATAGTTTTTTATGACAATGCTCTAAATGCAACATTAGGCTGAAAAACCGCACAGTTAGCTGCGACACAACTAATCTAAGTTGGTGGCCAGCCACTAACACTGTGCGGCAAGAAAAAAATACAAAGGTTTTCACTTTTGGACTTTACTAATTTGAGTACGCTGAATCCGAATCTGCAATTAGTTTTTTTCTGGGATTGCCGGAAGTACCCTAAATTTGACTTCGAAAGTGCCAAAAAGGCTGTTTTTAACACTTTTCGCGCATTTTTAAAAAATACTTCTTGCGGTCAACTCAATTTGAGTAAACAACAATATTATCTTAAATTTTGTTTTGTTTAAGATGGTAAAAGAATTTCTTCAGAAATCAATGTAATTTGATCAGGAAGCCGAATTTAGTAAGACAAGATTTTGATTATAGAATTTTAGCCACTTTATGTTAAAATAGACGCAGTAATTTCTATAATCAAAATCTTGACTTACTAAATTCGGCCTCCTGATCAAATTACATTGATTACTGAAAAAATTCTTTTATCATTTTAAACTAGACAAAATTTATGATAATATTGCCTTTTACTTCACCTGAGTTGACCGCAAAAAGTATTTTTTAAAAATGCGCAAAAAGTGTTAAAAACAGCCTTTTTGGCATTTTCTGGGTCAAATTTAGGGTACTTTCGGCGATCCCAGAAAAAAACTAATTGCAGATTCAGATTCAGCGTACTCAAATTAGTAAAGTCCAAAAGTGAAAATTTCAGTAATCAGAAGTTTGACATCATTTGTCGCACAGTGTAATGATTACTGGTGGTCGAGTAAACAGTTGACTTGAACAAACACTAATTGAAAGTGGTGCCTAAACGGCTATGCAGAAGAGAGTGCTTCTGTAAAGGGTGGGCATTCATGAACAATGGACCCTGGTAGTAAAAAGTGATTTATTGAAGATTAGTAAAGAACTAGAAGTAAAGCTAATTTAATATGTGAAGAGTTAGATAAGTTTGTAGTTGTGGCAATTCGCATTTCTTTTTCTGACGTTAACGACTTCAATCGCATCACACAAAGGATGGTTATAAATGAAACTTTCCATCTAATGATTCAACATTTCTAATCGTTTACCCCGAGTACAAAGTCACCCTGATTCTGTTTTCTATGAATCCTCCATTGGACAGTTCTCTGCCTTAACAAGTGTTTTGGGAAAAAGTGTCATGAAAACTCTTGGCTTAGTGGCTACGTGATGAGTGCTGAAGTGAACATAGCTTATATTAGAAATAGAAGGTGTGTGAGTTCGTGAGTTTTTGTGTACATTTGTGTGATAAAAAATGAAAGTCAGTGTCAATGTTTGTGTCACGGGCAAGTGTCACGTGATTAATGCTAAAAATAGTTGTTGATCTTTGCGTCAAACGGTCACGTCACACTATTTAAAACAGTTCAAGTTTAAACAAAGGGCCATGCAGATACAGCTAGTCGAGCTGAACCCGAGAATATAAAACTTGAGGTGAAAATACCAACTTTAAGGTTCAAAAATGGCGTCAGAAATTGGCTAAAAATGCACTGTAATGTGTTAGGCAAGCATGCACAGTGCAAAAAACAACAGAGCAAGATTAACACATTTCAGTGCATTTTTAGCCAACTTCAGACGCCATTTTGAAACCGTTAGGTTGGTAATTTTACCTCAAGTTTTATGTTCTCAAACTAAGCTTGACTAGTTGTATCTACATGCCAAGTATCAAGTTTGTAGTGTTAGTAAAAAAGGTCTAATTTTTTGTTTGAAAATCGGTTTCAAATTTGCATGGCCCTTTTTATAATAGAAATTGGTAACGTGGCGCTCGGAGAGATTTACAAACATGACGTAGTCTCGACTGACTTATAATAGTAGAAAGAGCAGTTTATAAAGCATTTACGAAGGTTTCGAACTTCGCGTGAGCAAAACCACGTCACCAGCGGCCTAGTGGCCGTTGTTTTATCAAAAAATTTTTACTTTAGTTCTTATAAGTCTTATACTTGTAAGTTGCGATTTCTCGTTTTGTGTGTATTACAGTAACGGCAGGTAGCCGTGTGTCGTGGCTGTACGTAACATCATCTGTGAACGGGTGCCGCGGCGAGAGAACGGCACGTGCATTTTTGTAAATAAACATCACTTGCATCCCACCTAGCCAAGCACGTGCACCACGTATGTTATTTTACCGTTTTTTTATCTACGTTCACACGATTTCTCGCTTTTATTTTGCTAGTTTTCTGACTTCGCTTTTATATGCCTCAACTAACTTTTGAATTTGTTTTTCTACTACAGATCAAAACTCGATTAAAAGCTGCTGAAGTACAACAAGGTCAACATGGAAAGAAAAGGACGAAAACGGCATTGTCTGGTCGATAAAAAAGCCGGCCAAAGAAATGCCGATGCTGGTACTCGTCGGCAGCAGCAGCATCAGCTAACTAATGGTACGACTGCTGGAAACAATTCGTCAGTGGCCAGCGTGGCCAACAATGTCAGCCAAGCGGTAGTGAAGCGACCTCGCTACGCTGCCCAACAAACGATAAAGTATCTGAAGGAGTGGGTGCGAGAACGCCTGGACTGCCTGGTCTGCAACCAGAAGGAGGCAACAATCGACGAAGAGATGGTCGAGCCTTTGCTGAAGACGGTGAGGGAGGAGGAGAGGGAAGGGTTGCGGGAGAAATCGCCATTCTGGTTCGTCTACCTGAGCTCGGTGGTGACGCAGCTGAGGACGACCTGCAGCGCCACCTTTGAGGCGACCGCCAACTGGCTGCACTACGCCACCGTGCAGCTGATGAACGAGACGCCCCCCTGCAAGCTGGAGCTGCTGCCCGTCACCGACCTCAAAGACTACCTGCACTTTCTGATCAAGGCGTTGAGGGAGGCGGAACGGCGGGTCAAACAGAGTAAGGCGGCAGCTGACGGCGGCGGTGCAAACTATCACCCCCAACCGGTGAACATGCTAATGGGTCCGCTGTTCGGGGGCACCTACCTCCAGTGGACGATGGACAGTACCGGCTTTGCTCTGGCCATTCTCCCCCAGTCACCACTCTCCGGCCCTGCAGACGATCCGGTGGTGCGCTTTGAGTCAACCCGGCTGAAAGCCATTATTCCCGGCGAAACTTCCGCCGCCCAGAGGAAGGCACTGAAGGCGAAAAACGACCAAGTGATGGAGCAGACGGCGGTGCTGTACCGCCGAAACGCCACGATGGTGATGGCGGTGGCCATTGCGCTGGTGGAGAGCGCCCAACAGATGGTGGAGCTGCTGAAGGACGGCAACGGCAACAGCAGCGTCATTGTCAACTTTCTGCTGAACAACATTCGCCGAGTGGCGGAAAAGATGCAGGAACAGTCTGGCAGCGAATCGGCTAAACGGAACAGAACTGCCTTTGTCGTTTCTCTTGATTCAAAAGATCCTAACTTCAATGCCACTTCCAATCTCCCTCCTTCGCCTCCGATTCCCGTCGACGTCGATCACCTGAACACGGCCATCTTCTCTGTGGTGGCGCTTTTTCGAGTATTCTCCGATCTAAAGCAAGCTGATCTGGTCGCCATTGCTGGAGTCAGCCACTGGAAAGACCTTCCTTGGGTCTCCCTTTACAACTTTCAATTAGAGCTGGAAAGTCTGGTACAATCGGGCGGCAGTGGCGGCAAGACGACCGCCGCCTCGGCTACCTTTGCCGTCTTTAGCAGAGCGGAGAGGACCCGTTTAATGGGGGAGATCGGTGTCTGCTCCCTGAAGAGGCGACTGCTCTTGCTGCTGCAGTGTCTGTCAGAGGCGACCTTACGGCAGTTGGACTGCTCTTGGAGACTGTTTCCGCGCGACTCGGCCTTTGAAGTGCTGCAGCCGCCTCCGCCGCCGTCGCTGCCGCCCACTAACCTCCAGACAATGTTTTTAAGAAAAGGAGAAGAAAAAAGGGCTGAAGAAACGTCTGTCATCCACCCGCCTCTCTCAGTGGGCTACTTCGCTTACGGAACTGACGATGTCAGGCTGCAGCCGTATCAGTGGCGGTGTCCCTTTCCGCTGATTCCAGCCACTACTACTACTGCTACTACTACGCAAAACTACTACACCGAGGTGTTTCTCCTCACCAGCGGCTCCATGAACATTGGCTTCTACTTTGATGGCTTCGACGTGGGGTCGGCTTCACCTGCTGCCGCCATCGCTGCTGACGCTGCTGTTCAAAAGCTTTCAAAGAAAAAGAAAGCGCTCACAACCGCCGCCGTCCCTGCTGCCGCCGTCTTCTACAATCCCTCTTCGGGCGACCTGATAGTGAACGGCCATGAGCTGTCCACCAACATGCAGGTACAAACAGAAGGTAGTCCCATTGGCGAGCAAAGCATTATCATTGGAGTGCTGCTGGAGACGGGCATCACCACCGACATGGTTACTTCAGAGCATTCGATTTCAGCTCAGGCGTCCTCATCAACAACTGCCGCCGCCGCCGCCACGTCAAAGCAGTATTCGCCTACATTTTACCTTGACTCTCATCAGGCGGCAGTGACCTTTTTTGTGAACACGCTCAAAGTGGAAATTATTTCGAGTCCTAAAAAGCGCAAAGTTTGCAAGGGCAAAGCAATCAAATCACAGTATGACAAGGAAATATGGCAGCGGTTCCTGAGCAAATTCAGCGGAAGTCTGGCAAAGTGTCCACCAGAAGCAGCAGCAGCATCAGCACCATCGGCAGTGTTCATAGTGGCTCTGGCCGGCTACCAGGCCACCCTGGTGCATCGGTTTTATCGCAGCTGGCACTTCGCAGCTGAGTCCAGAATTACCTTGTACAACGGGGCCATCAACAAACAGTGGACGGGGTTTCCCGTCCGAAAAGCTCACAAGGACCTCGAGGTGTTTGAGCAGTGCCGCCTTAAAGGCTTCCAAGTGGGAGCACAGCTAGACAGTGCTTGGTTTAAGCAGAAGTTTTGTTCTAAAAACGCCAGCTACGAAATTGAAAGCCAGCAAGGCCAGGGCGGCTATGGTACGGTGTTCCTGTGCAATCAAAGAAAACTAGTCAACGGCAATGAGAAAGAGGCCCAGGCTCGCCAGGTGGCTATTAAAGTGCTGCAGTTTGAAAGTACCTATCAGCTGGTGTCTATTGAGAGAGAAACGGCTTTTTTAGATTTAATAAAAAATAATAAAGTAAGTCAAAACTAAGCATAAACCTCAAAACTAATAATACAATTTTAACATTTCTAAACCGTTTGTTTTTACTTTCATTTGGTTAGTCGGGACTGTTCATCAAGCAACTGGACTCATTTCATTTCAGTCCAATCTACAAATGCCTTGTTTTTGAGCAACTACCCTATACCTTGCGCTCTTTTTTCTTGAATCACATGGTTCCCCAGGCAATATTTACATCAATGTTTAGGCAACTGTTGCGGGCGCTGATAGAGCTTCAGGTAAGTGACCGTAATTCGTAAACCGCCATCTTCTTTCCCATTATTATCACTACTATTAAAATCAATATTTTGATTTCAACAGAAAATTCTCTATGTTCACGCGGACATCAAGCCGGAAAATATCATGGTGAAGCCAGAGGCCAACGGCTATTGGCGCATAAAACTGATTGATTTTGGCTTTTCGTGCTGCATCAGCGGCTCCAGACGAATGATCCAGTTCAACGGAGTGGACGTGTTTGATCTGAACAAAACTGAACCAGCTCTTCACACACACGGCTATGCGTCGCCAGAGTGGCTGCTGGGCATGGCCGACAAAACGCTGTCTGATCTCTGGGCAGTGGGCGTGACAATGGTCGAATCTATGACGAGGGAAGTTCTTTACCAGTGCGAATACAAAGATCAGCCTGTCTACTGCCAGCTGGCGGCCATATGGAACCTCTTTGGCAAGGACCTGCCTGACGACTTCTATGAAAACCTACCTAGCGGGAGCAAGTCTTACTTCACCCGAAAAGTCCTGAGAATCTCTGACTCTTCGTCTTTGCCTGAAACTGGGCGCTGGCGAATAAAGAAACTGTGGGAAGTAGTTGGGGAGACTATTTTGCCGGAAAAAGACATCAACAAACAGTGGTCAAAATGGAGAGTCGGCAAGGTGGAGGATATTCAGCCAAAAGCAATTACGTTTTTTGGTCCGAGCCAGAACTGGATCGCCAACATGCACCGATTATTTAAAAGGATTTTTACTATAAACCCAAAAAAGCGCATTACTCTTGAGGACCTTTTGAGTCATCCGCTGCTTAATGATAATGTTAATTTTAAAGCTCAATTTTAGTTAACAAAACAAACCTACTTTGATGTCATCATTTCCGTCTGTTACCATTGAATTTCTCTTTTTCTAAAAGTTTAAAATTTTTATGTTTAGAATTACTAATTCCAATGTAAAGCAGTGTGATTCACACTCACTCTGACATCTGTTCCTATGTTCTAACTTTTGCGCCATTTCATCTGCTGCTGGTGAACCGCCCAAGTCAAAAACTGCATTGCATTTCATTTCCGCTATTATTGATTTGGCAGCGTCTAATGTTAATAAACTTTTAACTTTTAACATAGCGTTCCCTATCTGGGTTTCTGCCAAAATAAACTGTTTTTTTTCCAATAGGTTGAGATGAATTGGCTAATTAGAATAGGTAGGTAGAATAGAGGAGATAATGTTGGTGCCAAAAACTAGTTTTTTAAAATGATAAAACGAAAAAAAAAGAAAACCTGATGAGCTTTACCGTGATGTGGGTGCCACGAGAGTGCAAATGAAAATTGCCAATTGGCATTAGCAGAAAAAAGAAAAGCTAAAAAGAAGAAACATGAGAAAGAAGATGGTGAAAGAGAGGTGAGGTACTTTGGGGTACGTACCGTGTGACGGGATCACAAAACTAACGTTTTGATTTTTTCACTTTATTCTTTCTCGCTCTCTCTACTTTCTGTTGGATCAAACCTAAACGGTAAATAAAACATTCATTAAATCGTTTTACAACATTATCTTTGTTGGTTATTTATTGGTTTTTTACTTTTTTCACATGTTAATTATGGATCAACACCAATCTCTTTCACCACAACTAGATTTTGTAAAATTGTAGTAGAAATGTCTGCACTGGACGGCGCCCACAACTCTCCTAACAGCACTGGAAATGACAATATCGGAGGAGACAAACTGTTTCCACCTTCTGATCAGTTAAACTCAAATAAAGTGGCTACCGTTTTCGACGTCTGCGACGAAGGTACTCCGACGACCGAGTACGGCACTTTCAAGCTGGCTCCGAAAAAGCGTGATCCCAGCGTCGAGTCGCAAGAAGCAGAGAATGCTTTCACATGCTGTAAGTTCTTTGCCCTTGTTACTGTGTTTGTTTATTAATTCATCATTTGTGTTTTTTATTTTAAAACCACAGTTCAAATGTGAAGCTAAATTTGTAGGGCCATCTTTCATGAAGATCTGAAGATGATGACCGGTGTGCAGCCAAACTCAATTAAACAGACAAACACACATACAAAAAAACTTTTGTGAGAAAGAAGAGCCAATATAAAAAAAATTAAAAAAAGATATTTATTAATAATTTTTTTAATTTGTTAAATTAATTAATATAACATTGAAAAAAATGAATAAATTCAAGACTGTACAGGTCATTATCATTATCAACAATGTAGGGCTGAGAAAAAGAGAAGAGGTGAATGAAGAGAAAAGAGAAAAAGCAATAGATCATCAAAAATCTCACTGAAAGATTTGGCGTTGTGTAGTAGGTGCGTAAGCATTGTGGTAGTGGGCGTGTGTGATTCTTTGTTGTGTTAGTAAATGAATGGGTGTTTGTGCGAGAATTGCCATTTAAAAATTAAAGTAAAAGTAAAAGTATTTTGTTAGGGGTTTGTCTAGTAAAAGTTCCCAAAATTGAGTAAAAGCAATATTGTGTGTTTATCAAGCAAATGTATTTGAGTTTTTTGCGCATGTGTGTGTGAAGTTTTAAAATTAGAAATTACTGCTTTAAATACATTTTGTTGTTGTCAAGAATAGCAATCCGTTTTTAGCTCCCGTTTTTTTAAACGTCAAATTCAAGTGTCTAGACATGTGTTGTTGTGTAGTTGTGAGTGTAGCTGTGGTGTGGCTTCAAAAAGGTAACAAAACAAAACAAAAACAAATTAAATATGCTTTTCAAGGTTTGGACTGTTGTACTATACATTTTACAAAAAATGCGTGCCCGGCTCAACTGTTCAGATACTGTGGCCGAGTGTCATTTTCAATAATCTGCTGCTGTTGTTGCTGCTGCTGACTAATTGCCAAGTTTCGCAGTGATCCCTTGTTCACCATTCCGTATTGTCCACTACCACCTCCACCACTTCCCCCTCCTCCGTTATCGAGAAGTCCACCGTTGAGGGGCGTCATCAACATCGGTTCTAGACTGTATCCACCAACTCCGCCACCACTTCGACAAACTCCAATCACAGAAGTGGTGGGCCCTCGAGTGTAGCACTCGACGTCGACAATGGCTCGATTTGGTCCACCACCACCAACACCACCGCCGGGAGTTCCCATCGGGTAGTGACTTAAGGCTGAGCCGGTAGTGGTTATTTGACGGGCACTATTTCCCGGAGTCATCCCCTCGTCGCGTTGAAGCTCAACGTCGCTGTCAAACTGCTGTTGTTGTTGTTGCTGCTGTCCAGTAGACTGTTGGCCGCCTAAAGAAGAGGACGGTCCAGGACCGGGCGTCGAGGACCTCACCAAGGTGGAGAGCATCTGCTCTTCTTGGAGGCCACCCTCATCGTCACAGCTGTCATCACAGAGGCAGTTGTTGTTTTGACCACTTCCGGCGGCGGCGGCGGCTATCTGCGCCTGAGAAGGAGGCGGTGGCGGCGGAGGCGGCGGTGGTGATGAAGAGCTCTGGTGAACTAGGCCACTACTTCGACCACCACCACCTCCGTAGAGCGGGTGACCACCTGCCTTCATTCGCCCACCCCCACCAGGAGTCCTTCTGATCAGCGTGTTCAGTATTCCACCGGAGCTGCCCTTTCCCGTTGCAACAGCACTGGTGGAGGTAATGTTACTTCGAAAGTGGTGACGGTATGAGCTGGATCCGGAGCAGTAGCCGTCAAAGTTGCCACCACCTCCACCACCTCCATCATGACAGGAACGCTGTCGAAGGCCACTGTGATGACCACCACCACCACCACCACCACCACCACCACCACCATGAATCGATGATGAGTGGTGATGACCAGCACTACTTCCACCATGGTGGTGATGCGATGAAGAGGCGTGGTGGTGAGCGTGAGCAGCAGGTGGAAGAGGTGGAATCTGAGAGTGACCACCACCACCTCCTCCACTCGTTGAGGGGTGACCTCCATCAACACCACCACCACATCCTCGGTGATGATAGGCCTCACTGTGGTCCGCCAGGCCGGGCACGTACGTGTTGGGATGCTGCTCGAGGACGTGGTGCTGGGACTGGGTGCACTGGTGGTGACCACAACCTCCACCACCGCCTCCTCCTCCCATCATATCACCGCCCATCATATCACAGCCTGCCGTACAGTCGGGATCAGTGCAGAGGTTGCCTCCACCACCACCACCACTTGAAGGATGCTTTGAGTTGGTGACACATTTGGAGCACTTTCGCTTTAAAGCCGGTCGCTGCTTTGAGTCGTGACACTTGACGGCAATCCGCAGCTCGTCGGACATTTCAGTGCACAGTGATTGCTAATTTGAAAACGCACCAAAAAAATGTTAGATTGTGCTTTACAAATGTTTTTAATGTTTAGCATTTACCCTCAAGTTTTGAGCATTCTTCTTGCTGTTGATGCAGAACTCGATGAAGGCGACGACGATGGCCACGGCCAGGCCGCCCAGCAGCACCACAAAGACGCCGCCGATGTTCTCCACACCCAAGGCATTCGCCTTGCCCTCCTTTGATTTGTCGTCGCGGGAGCAGGTAATGCCCGGCCGTTTCCACCAACGATCATAAAGCATTCGAATGACGCCCTTCTCTTGAAGGTGCAGTATCTCCAGGGAGATTTTGTCGCGCCATGGGGAACCTTTAGAAAGAAAAAAATCAATGAAAACAACTCAACCCAAACTGTTTTAACCCAAAACACCACTTACCCACTGGCGTGGCAATTCCATAGCCCTTCGAATCAAGCAGCCCTCCAATCTGCGTCAGATTGCAGTTCCGCTGCACTTTGTAGTCCAACATGGCCGACTCCATGAGAAAGGCGTAGTTGCCCTCATTCACCCTTCGCACGCCCTCATCGTAGTCCTTCACAAAGACCGACGGCCGATTCTCCATGAAGCGCCACATCTTCTGGTAGGTCTCTAGCTGCGAATCCCGAAAGAAGGTCATTGTGCTGCCCGCCTCCAGCGTCCCGTAGGCGATCTTCGACTGCGTCGCCAGGTCCTCGACGCTCTGAATTGGCGTGATCATCCGCTCCACGGTGAGGAAGGCGGCCAGGTTGGCGGTGTACGAGCTGACGAGAATCAGCGTGAAGAACCACCAAATGGCGCCGATGATTCGGGTGGAGGCGGCCTTCGGGTTCAGATCACAGCCCTGGTGCATCAGCGTCACAATGGTGAACCAGAAGCTGTTGGCCATCGAGAACTGGTTCTCCATTGGCTCCTGAGCAAAGAAGTTCATCATCATCGAGGGGTCGTCGTTGGCGACGGAGGCGGAGGCGAGTGCGGCGACGCACGGGTGCGGCGATCGCCACTCGTTTGGGCTGAAGCGAGCGACAATGAACATCGTCATGCTGACCATGATGTAGGCGGCCAGCACGTACAGCCAGATGTCCACATCAAGGGGGCTCATGAAGCTGAAGAGACGAGTGGGCGCAGCGGAAGGCAGCTTGAAGAGAATGCCAATGCCGAGGTTCATGTACGGCTTGGTGAAGTGAATGACGCTCTCACGGGCGTAGTTGATGGTCATCGAGGCGACGGCCAGGTCGGCGTTCTTGTCGATGATCTCCCGCACCAGGCCGTTCCACTCTTTGGTGGTGGTGTTCTCTGCACCGTACTTTCCGTCCGGTACCAGATAGAGTTCGAACTGAAATTTGAGGTTCTCTGCTATCGTCTTGAGGAGATCGACGCAAAAGCCCTCCAGCTGGTCATTAGTGTAGGCGGAGTAGTTGGCCGGAGAGAGGCCGCCGGTGGTGGACAGGCCGCGAATCATCACGTACGGTTGCGAGAGGATAGTGGTCACTCTGAGGGTGATGTTGGTGGTGCCGAAGTCGTGGAAGGCGGCGTGGTTGCTGATGTTCAGGCCGCCAGCGGTGGACCACTCGCCCACCTGAAGAGGAGGTGATGACAAAAAGAAGTTTAGGTTTAAGAAGAGTTTGAGAACTTTCATAAGGAGATACCTTTTCCAGCTCTGTACTGCGCAGTTTTAGTAGGTCCAGTTTGACGGTGCTGCGAGAGCCTTCTTTAAAAGTGAGACGACCGGTCAGTCCGCGTAAGTCAGCCTGAAAAGATTAAGTTTTGTTGATGATTGCTTATCACACTCTCGGCTCTTGTTGTTAGAATTGTGGAGTTACCGAATTTATATAATTAAAAAGTGAGCTGCCGTCTGCCCAGGGAGTCTCATTGTCGCAGCTGACGTTCACAGGCGTCAGCGTGGCGCCTCGATCCAGCGATTGGAGTCCTCGCGCAAAAACATACACCGAATCAAAGACGAGCGCCGGTTCAACCTGAAAAAGTGTTAAACAAAAGTTAGCAATCTAGGCACAAAAGTATTAAAATCATTTGTAAAATGGTCATTACCCTGAGCACATTGGTCCGATTGAGTATGGGCTGCCCTTTAGGTTGAAACTTTTCCATATCTCGTAGAATCTGCCGCACTGAAGGGTGCTCCGTGTCGACCAGCCGAAAGGCGGTCAGGTTGACAAAGTTGTAGCGAAAGTTCTCCAGATCGTACACCTCAATGTCAAAGGTGACAAAGTGGTAGTGGTACTTGTAGTTGTTCATTTGCGTTTGCAGAATCTACAAAAATAGAGGAAAAATGTGTCACTTTTGTCGTTTTAAACTACCGAATTTAGAGTCTCCTTTACCGCATTGAGAATCTTTGGCAGCGACTCAGGACGCGTGTCAATGATGAGCGAGTAAACGCCTCGGGCACGAACGTCGATGAGGACATCACGAAATGAGAGCGCGTTTCCCTTTCGAAAGATAAACTGCACCTGCTTGGAAAGGGGCGGCCGAACGAGCTGTTGCAGCTTGATGAGCGCTGATGAAAAACAAAACAAACCGATATCAGTAAAAAACGTATCATCATTTTTTATCAACAACAATCATCAGCAAAATTGTCTATCAGCAGCACCACCATCACCACCACTTACAGACATCATCCTCGTAGATGACGGCAATCTTGGTCCAGTTGAGGTAGACGATCAGCTCGCGCAGGGCCCGACCGATGATCGCCGGACTCGGATAGAGGTTGATGCTGAACTCCTTCAGGTCCGTCTCCAGGTCCAGGCGGGCCTCGATGTGCGGAATGTCCAGTGCATCACACAGCGACTGAATGTGCTCGCCGAGGAGCGGATCCTGCGGGCCGAAGATGGCGCTGACGCCGCTGGACAGCTGGTTACAAGCTGCAGGGATTTTATAACAAGATCAAAACAAAAGAGATTGCGTTAAAAAGCTATCAGCTTTTTGCGGAAAAAAGCCCTGGTTTATTTACCCTTTTTGGAAGCTCGAAAACTGTCATCTTTGGGCACGTACTGAATGTCGTACACTAGCGTCCGATTGGGCAGCAGTGTGCGGTCTTTGTTGATGCGATAGACGGCGTACTTGAAGGCCAACTCAGAGGGCCCGTCTTTGTCGTCGTCAGTGAATAAGGCTCCTGCAAAATGGAAAAAAAAGAAAAAGAAATAAACATTCGATTAGTTTCAAAAAAAATTTATTTTGGTTCAAATTACAAATAAATTGCAAGCAAAACAGCTTTTAAGTGCTGTTGTTTTTTTCTCAATCTCATTGCTAGACTTAAAAAGGCAAAGAAAACTCAACAAAACAAACAGAGTTTTTAATGTGTGTTTTGTACTTTAAATTTAATCAGCAGAACAAACCACTTTTGTGTTGCAGCTGCTGCTGTTGCTATTGTTATTGTTCTACTTGAAAGGAAACTCACTCACTGATAAGCAAAGAAGGAGAAAAGGAAAGCTAATGTTTAATTCATTGACGCTCATCATCGTCAGATATAAACTTAAAGAATGAAAGAGCATATTTTTGCCGCTAATAACGGCAAGCACTGCCAAACAGATGGTGATTGTTTTGGCCATTCCAGTCACTAAAAATTAAATCTTTTTTAAAAGCGTCAAATGTCAATTTTAGCCTCCATGCAATCATTTCCTCTTGCACCAATGATTTTTTTTCTCGCTTGCACAATCAAACTAGCGGTAAATTTTTTGTTCCATAATGAGTCGGTTTTCTACAGTCAAGGCAAACTATTTTTCAAAATTACAAATCGGTTTTTGGTTTTTTTCTTCTTTACAATACAATCTACGCTCAATCTACTTTTGTACTTTTTTTCTATTCTCGTGTGTTTGTTGATTGAAAAAGGAAACCCAAAACAAAAAAATAAACAAAAAGTACTAAACCAGGCAACGAATTGCAAAAAGGGGCAAAAATGACAACGATGACGATCATCATCAACAGTCAACTTCAGCAAAATAAAAAAAATGAAAGTCAAAACGAGTCGGAAAGGACATTAGAACAGGCAACTCAAAAAAAGTTGTTTTTTAGACACTGAAGACCAGTGTGACCAAAAAATATGACAATCTCAAATCAGAGAAAAAGAAAAATAACAACAGTTTTTTAATATGGTTTTTTGTTGGTGTTTCCACCAACCACACACACAAACACATCAATAGACAAAATCAGAACGGATGCTCAGGACAAATAACGTTGCTTTTCTGCGGCAACGGCAGTGGCGATAATAATGACATTACTGCACACACAAACACAGATAGAAAATTGCCGTTGAAAAAGGAAAAGGACATCACCCACCAAAGAAAAGAAAAGTTTATTAAAAAACAAACCAGTAAGAAGAAAAAAACAAAAAATTAATTTTACAATATTAGACAAAAAAATACAAATACAGAAAAAGATGATAAAGAAGCAGTTCTGGTGCACAAAATTTGTAAAAGTACTAACCAAGTTTAGGTAAAAATAATAACACATGAAAAAAGGCTAGTATAAAAGAAAACAATAAAAACAATTTACAGTTTGCTAAATTGCAGTTTTTCAACCAATAAATGGTATATTTTTTAAATGTTTTTCCACGAGGCGACAGTGATTTTTTGCACAATTTTTATTTTTGTTTTTTGGTGTTGTTAAAAGAAAAGCAGCGGCATTTTTGTCAAATTTTTATCTTTTTCATTTTTTTTGTTATAATTTATGAATAATTGACTTGATTTGAGTAAAATGTTTGTAAATGTTTTTTAGTGTTCTAAAAGTGCTTAAAATGTTTTCAAAAATTTTCAAAACATTTACTTTAAAATAAATTAAAATTTAAATTAGTTACAAACTTAAACAATTTAACACAAAATTTAAAATGTGACTGAAAGTGCTGATCAAACATTTTAAATTTTTTTGTTGTGTGTAAGTTTCCTTCTAAATGTTTTGCTGTTTTTTGTTTAAATTTTTTTTGCATTGTTTCACATCAAACATCTGTTTGCAAAGCTGTTAGCAAGTCAAGTGTATCACTATTGTGTGTTTTTGTTGACGGGTAATCTCTTTTGCTAAGTGGTCTTTATAACCTCTTTCTCTCTCTCTCTCTCTATTTCTCTCTCTCTCTCTCTCTCTCTCTCTCTCTCTCT
>JAALOO010001158.1_pt1 | contig 19375 bp, 23 predicted proteins | sample 7257641 | NCBI WGS metagenome assembly JAALOO01 (sample SAMN14085613, study PRJNA598686) | mite metagenome | biome: ENVO:01001000; feature: ENVO:01001002; material: ENVO:01001226; isolation source: single female mite from University of Michigan culture on fish food culture... ...
TCTCTCTCTCTCTCTCTCTCTCTCTCTCTCTCTCTCTCTCTCTCTCTCTCGTTAGACGGCTTTGTTTCTGCGGTAGCGCACACTTTGTTTGCCTAATGGAAAACGCACACTTTGCTCCAGGCTGAGGAATCAAATTATCATCACGGGAGACTCATGCATTCCTTTTCTATGGCTCGTTCTAGGAATTAGACACAAAAACTAAGACAAAAACAATGGCAAAGAGAATGGCTAAAGTGGCGTCTTTCCACTTTGTTTCGGGCAGCAACATTTGCCGACGTTCCTCTTCGTGATCCCTTCTTGGTCATCTCTGAGGCTCATCTCAGCATTAAGCGAGCGGCAGTTGTCGTTGTGCAAAAATCCGCAACATGGCGACAGAGAGTGTGCCACTGACTGCTCAAACACAGGTGCGCCGCCATTCGAACGCGATCAAGATGGCTCTGATTGACAACTCTCTCCGGCGTTTCTGCTTTGCTCGACTTTGCTCAGGTGCACAGTGTTGATGCACTGCGGATTAGCGACATAAACGATGGTGCCTGCTTGCAAACACTGATCCATTGTGTCCTTGCACGTGTTTGCAAGCAGGCAGCATTTCAGAATTACAGCAGCTGAAACACAGCTTCGCGGTGAGAAACTGCGCTGATCACCACTTTTCACTTGCCCAGTAGCAAGTGAGAATTTTGTGTGCATTCTGTCGCACTTGTCCAATGGTCATTAGCACTAGCCATTTGAAGCCACTGTGCAGACTGGGCAATTGCCACTGGCGGTAGAGCCGCCTCTCTGTGCTGCTCACTTTACAGCAAACTTGATCTGCAAGCCTTCTGCCTAATGAGCAGCAAAGTCTTTCTCAACCTTGACCTCCCATCTGCCAGAAAGGAAAGCTTTTAATTACCTCGTTCTTTGATTGTCATTGTTGCAATTAAACAGTGCATTGGTTGCCTTTCTTGCCAGTGATTTCCTCGCTGATTGAGTATTTCAGAGTGGTAAAGTGCTCGGAGGCAAAAGGCAGTTCTCTTAAAGATCAAAGAGTCTTTACTGTTGAGAACGAAAAAAGAAAGAAAGGAAGGAAGGAAAGGAGAAAGTCTCTAGGCAGTGATGTTAATGACTTTTTTCTTTTTTGTCAGGCACACTTGAGTACAAGTCCCCTTTTTGGTTTTTGGAATAAAAGCGGTAATGCTTTCTCTTATTTTTTATGACGACGATGAGTACATTTGAGAACTGTGTGTGCTCTTGGTTAGTCTATCGATTCGGGCCTAATTAGTCGTGAATTTACCTCCGATGTTTTCACCATTATCTACTATTGCAAGTACATTGCAAATGCCTTTACTACTTCTCAGTTTTGTTCTGCATCACCACAGTAACGGACATTGTGTTCAAACTAATTGCCATGCTTTGCAGTACCGTGATCGACCTCTGATGCAAAGGATAAGAAAGTGTTCCCTGCACGGTCCTTTAATCAACTTGTTTCTTTCCTGACTGCTCAATGAGCGCCTCTTGCAGGCCATTCGCCTCCTTGCGGTCAGCCTTAATTGGTACTGATGACACTGAACAGTCATCTGTTCACTCGACCAAATATCCGGTCTTTTAAATCGTCTTTTCTCTGTAGATGAAACTTTTAAACATATTAAAAGCCACTACAGACCTGGAAAAGGCAGTACAAATGATCAACTACTGCGCGGGCAAAGGAAACGAGTCACCTTTGCTCCGTTGAGAAAGAGATAGAGTCGGCGAGTGCTGATTATCAACCTAAGTAAGAAACAGCGACATCCGCTTTCAGATTAGCCATCAGTGTACTTTTTCTGATGGTGTCCTTGATGTCTTTAATAATTAATAAAGCATTCTTAGATACACTTTTTAAAAGTACACATTACATAATCGAAGTACTACCGTCAACAGAAAACTACTGTGTCAGTTGACTGCTGCTGTTTTCAATTTCATGCGGATTCTAAAACAATTGTGGTTGAATGAACTTACAATGTGCCCTAAATGAAGATGCATTTGTCGATTTGCTTTCATAATTTTATTGGCACTCTTGCCCGACTGCCATATATAAAAAGAATGCCTCCTTTGAATCCGGCTGCGGCAGTGAAATATCGAGCGACACTTCAAACATACAACAAGCGGTGTTGCTTCTGAAGTGGTCTTTTCACTTGGCGTGAGCGAAACAAACCGAATAGCTATGGAGATTGCAAAGAATGCCTCCTTTTATTTACCGTTAGCACTTATAATTGAGGAATAATTGGCTGCTTTGTGGCAGCAGCAGAGAAAGCAGTCACGCGTTGATTGCTTTCTTTGGAAATGACGTAACAATGCCGCCGCAGTGAGAGTTGCAACTTGGACCGCTGACGTCAGTCAGTCAACGCTGAATGGGACTGACGGTGCTGTGCAGTGTTCGCAGCCAAGTGCAACCATGTCAGAATTCAGGTAAGTTTGCTGCCAGCAGTGTCGCTTCTTTGCCGCCGCTGCAGCTATATATTCACTGGTTGCATCGCTGGCTGGTGCTCGGCATTTTGCCAATGCTGCCTCGCTGCCGGTGCTTGAGAAGCCTGCCTGCCTGCCACCTCGTCCTTTATCGATCTGTTTACACAGTGCGACATTGAAATTCTCTCTTGTACCATTTTCAATGTCAACAGTCTGCAGAGTGGGTCCCCCAGGACTGCAGGGGCACAACCGCGGGAGGATAAAGTGCGCATCGACACTGTGCCAACTTCGACACTATCGGCGTCGGGTTCCACCGGATCCAGAAGTGTCGTTGCTGATGTCTTGGAAGATACTTTACTTTACTTTTACTCAAATGAGACAATCTACATGCAAATTGAATTGGCTGACAAAAAGCGCGAAGCAATTATTGAGCTCAATTAAATATTCACCGGGTAGAATGAATGCAAGGAGAAAAAGTTTCACTCGCAGTATAAATTAGCGACTGACAATGAAAGTAACGCGCGTTCGTTCGCCTCAATTCGCTTTGTCCATTGAATAGCCAATTTATGTGAAAGAATGGCAACTGTAAGTGATAGCCTGCCATTGACAGTGAAGATGCCAGTGACACAGAAAGTGCTCGACCGCAAACTTCATTCTCCTGGGCCATGGCTGGAGCGGCACACGAAGATCTCTGCCAACTAATTTTGCAATTTAGAGCACAGCGCTACAAGCACTGGCAATTAGTCTGATGGTGCAGAATCCAGTCACGATGGCCACCGTCGTGCTACTCACAATTTGCAATTATTTGCCGGCGTCGCTTGGAACACTGCTGCTTCTGCCGTTGCGTCTGCCAGCCATTGGGTGACAGCGCCAAGACTGGCTGCTGCTGTCTAGCGGCCCACCACTTGCGATCATTGCTCTCCGGTTGGCAACACTCTGGTGCCAAGACTGCAAATTCGATACACTCTCCTCACTCTGCACATATTGCGTGCCAAGGCAGTATCTAATAGCTTACTTCTACTTACCTACTGCTGGTGGCCTTGTCTCTTTGAACCAATTGTGCTCGCAATTTTAGTGAAACATTACATAATTTAAAAAAGTACTTTTACTGCAATTCATTTCTGGCAACTTCACCGTTTATATCATGTTTCTTATTGATCAACAACTATACCATTATTCGGCAGACAAACCTTTTAGGCTGATGGAGCATTAATGTTGTAATCTGATTTAAATATTAATGATTCTATATTTAAAATATTGTTCTTATGTACAAGTAGAAAGTTGGCTCATTTGAGCATACTATAATCCGTGTACATGTGGTATAAAAATGGTGATGCACCAAAAACCATATAGCTCGGCTGCGCTTCTTCTCTTTCTTCTTCTCACGATGGTCGTTGCCGGTCGATTGGCTGCTACCGGACTGAGCACTGAATAGAAGAAATCAAGGGCAAAGGTAAATAGTGCACAACCGAGTAGGATCCCAGAGCAGGATGAGGTCAAAGTAATTGTTTTTGTCTTAGAGAGTGCCTTTCTGTGTCAGCAGCCGTGTGAGCAGGAGAAGGAGAAAGAAGGTGGAAAAGGTGGAGGAGGAGGAGAATCTTCACCGCCACTGGCACATCATCGTCGTGCTCGAATTGAGCAGCACCAGCAAGAGACGGCACAGAGTCTCCACAACGGTGACGGACAGCGGTAATTTTGGAACAAAGAGTTGTCATTGCGGCCATCAGGGCACAGTTGACTGACTCCCAGTCGCCAACTTAAGGTGGTAGTCAGTGGCTGTGCACTGAGGTGATAAGTAGGTGAATAGAACAGCGAAGAGGCAGACTGCTACCTGCCAGAGAGAAGCGCAAAAGTGGTCTCACATGGCTCACACCGATTGGGCAGAAGCTGCAGACTGGCAGTGCACCACTTCTGGCGCTACCACTGCTGCCGCCGCCGCCGCCGCCGCCTGGTCAGAGGTCTTCGTCTTCTCGAGGTCTTGGGAGGCTCGCAGCTGAGCTGGGCCACCACCACCACCGGCAGAGTGGCCTCCCCAGAGTGTCGCCGACACGATTTCACCTCTGCTCTATTAATAATTGTCAGTAACAGTGTGCAAGTCGGTGGCCAAGCAAGGGAAACCGAAGGACGACAGAAGCCGCTGATTGAACCTCATTGAGCTGCATTCAGCCTCTGCCGGTGTGTGCATCGCACTAAACCGCTCGGCTCAGCACTGTCTGTTGCAGTGTCGATTGGTTTTGTGCTAGGAAAGCAAACAGACGCGAGCAATCAGGAGCTAATTAAAAGGCCAGGCAAGATCACGCTTAGCAAAAAAAACATTTCATTAATTACAATAGCAGACGGCAAGAGTGCTCGCAAGAGGCACACTTTTTTCCTCTAGCCGCCGTTCGTCGTCGTCGTTGTAGTCGTCGTCGACCAGTATCAATGGGCTGCAAGCGCTGTGAGTTTCACTTTTTATCCTCATGCACTTGTACCACTCCCAAAGCATCGTTTACATTTTCCTTGTCGGCTTGTTGTTCTCACTTTTACCTGATGGGACAGGCTGACAGAAGCTGAGGTGAGCACTGGGTCTGTGCTGGCTGCGCTGCACTTGACTCGATGTTTGCCAGTGGTGCAGAGAAGAGATTGTGTGTGTGCCTCTGTGCCTTGATGCAAGTGGATAGTGTGCAGACTGTGCTCTCAGTGAACTGTCAGTGGATCGGATCAAGGCATCGGACACCTCTTTGAGGCTTCAGACTGAAGAGCAGCAACAGCAGCAGCAGGAGCACACCGCCGAGACAGAGAGAGAAGCCGCACCGCGCGGAGACAATGCTCTCTCAAGTGCGCCACGACTAACGGTAATTGCGGCCACTGGCTCTTCGACGCCTCGCAAATGGTGTCACACTCGGCCCTGATTGTTCCTTTCACACACTTGCCGATTGTTCCACCACACACTCACTCACTCACTGAGGACGATAACTTTCCATCGTCTCTTCAGTGGTCGTGGTCACCGCTGGGCTGCACTGTGCTCTTCTGTGCTCTACTTGTTTCGGCGTCTGACGCTTTCCGATTGTACTGGGCGCTTTGTTGTGACTCTGGCAATCTTCACGGCTATCTCTTGTGCGTCAACTTGAACTTTCTTCCACTTGCTCAAGACATTGCCCAGTGGAAGGCAGCAAAGGCCAAGTTCGTGTCCAGTGTCGTCTTTCTTTCCAATGTCAGTAGGACTGCGTCCGTTGCCACTTGCAGCGGCTTTACATTTTCTCCAGTGATCATTGCTACTGCTGCTGTTTTGGCTGTTTTGGCTGCTTTGCAATCCCTACCCTGAACACCACTACCAGTGCTTTCAACTACACCATCTCCATCTCACCCCACTGAATCCAGTGCAGTGTCCAGTTCCATCACACACAATGCCTCATTTAAACTCCAAACCAAGTGAACGGTCCTGCGGGCCTCTGGTGCCCAATCCCTATTCAGTGTTTTCGCAGCTTGCCAGTTCGCCCTACGCTTCTCTGCATCCACTAGCACTGAAACGACTATTTGAAGAGGAGTACTACTTTAAATCACTCTTTGGAGCGGCGTTCAAAGGCGAACACGCTGATTTATTTCAACACACCAAAGTGAACCTTGCTCGACAGAACTCCCTGTTGAACTCCCCCAGTGCATCATCACTTGCCACCTGTTCTTCTTCCCCATCGCCGACATTGCCTTCAGCGCTTTTTTCACCGCCACACATTGACACCAACAACAACACCATTCCTACAAGTAAGTTTTGCCAGAATTTACAAAACTTTCTTTTAAAAACTAGTAAAAGGTTACAAATGCTGCCTCACCAACAGTTGGTGACCAACTTCTAACCTACTTTAGTTTTTTGCTGGTGAGCGAACATAACGTGTGAGTAATGAGGATTCCAAGTGACAAGCCTTGCTAATCAGTCGGCGCTGAGGGCGCCTCTAATTGGCGCCTCCGTGTCATCAGCACTGACACGAAAGTGTATTGTTGAGGAGACACGTGCTTACCAGGGCGAAACAATTGAGAGTAATCATCATCATCGCCACCGCCATAGTCGTCGTCGTCGTTTCAAGTTTACTACTATTATTGAACTTGCCCATCGCTGATCCTAGGTAGCTAAACGAGGCCAAGACGTCACGCTCGTAACAAGAGCAAAGGAGGATAATGGCGTGCACTTGACTTTCAAAGTCGGTCACTGACGCGAGCTAACGCGAGATGGATAGCTTGGCCACCACTCACAGTTCAGTCTGTCTGGAACGACACTGAACACTCTGAGCTATCCTCTCTTTTTGCTCTCTCTCTCTCTCTCTTTCTCTTATCTCACCTCTTGTCTTTTCCTCAACCACTTTTCCCTGTTTGGAATATTTTTCCTCAAGGAACGTTTGCCGCAGAACAATCAATTTCCTCAATAGAGGCAGCGCTGCCGCTTTTGCTGCAAAACTGATGTTCTGCTGCCGCTCTTTCTCTCTAGCAGTAAACATTTTAATTGTTCCCGTCTTTCGTTTGATTTGCTTTCCTTCTCACTTTCCTGACTTTATAGACATTTACTTGTCTTGAAGGGAAAAACACTGCTGCTGACACTTGTGACTTTGTGTGTGTGCGTGAATTCAAATGTGGCTTCAATCGAGGCAATCTTGGGCAAATTCTAAAGCCCTCGACGATGGGTCGAGCACAGCAGTGCGTCAATGACCAATGTAACCACAAGAGTAGTTGTACTGTGGAGCACCATCACCCATTGCCCTCTGAACACATGGCGAATCGCACACACTGAAACAAGAGAGACTTCTCATGGCCTCCATCTGCACACAGTGTTTATTGGTGCACTGTGAAGGCATCACTTGAATTGCCAGCCACACATCGTATGGTGTTGTATCGTTTATTTGTTTGCATCAAAGAACGAAAGAGCTCCTCAACGTTCGAAGAAGAGCGAAAGTGAAATGTATTAAAAAGCGATTCGACGCTAGAGGGCAAAATTATTGCTTTGAAAGCGGCCACAAATGCTACAAATAGGCTAAACCGTGGAGTGATGCTTGCAAAGAGCAGAAATGCTTTGTTTGCATTGCACTCGGACTGGCCGAGCTAAGGAAATGTGGAGATGCCAATTGCCACTTGCAGCATCGGTCATTGACGGCGCCAAATGCAATTCTAGAATGAAACATTCAAGAGAAAAGCTTTTGCTTCGTGTTAAAAGGTGTCCATTAGTCTTTTAATTGAGCAACCGTTTGGCTGTCAGAGGACAACTGAAGCTGCGGCAGCAGCAGCAATCTAATCGCAGCACATTAAGCCTCTTGCCAAGTGCAACTAGCGGCCATAAATGTGAGTGCTTTGAGCCAGAAAAAGTCACTGCTCCACTTGTGAGTACAGTCCAATGTGCACCAAAAGGCAGCATCAAGTTGAAGAAGACGAAGAAGACAAAGTCATTGCTCGCAAGAAGCCGGCAAAGCAAGGCAGCACACTGCTGTTGGCCAGTGACACATCAAACGGCGAACTTGAATTGACAGTGCTCTGCTCTTGCCTCCGCTCCTGTCCATTGATTTTCAGTCTCGTGCGTGCTGTTGCCGCTGAGCATCACTTGTCCTGCGTTCCCAATAGAGTGCCCACTGCCCTGGCCAGTCTGTTTGTCTGTCTGTCTGTCTGTCTATCTGAGCGGCCACTGGCCACTCTCTCTCTCTCTCACTTTAACTCTGTGTCGGTCATCATCTTTCATCGCTCATTAGCAATGGTCGCGCCTAGGTCAAGGGCGGCTGTCATCGCTGGCTCTCCTCGTTCTCTCTCGCTCTTTCTCTTTCATTCACTTTCAGTTACTCGGCAAGCAAAAGTGCGTTCACTTTTGTTGTCGGGCGAGGGACGACTCATCGAAAGTGCCTTCTCACCTGTCCGCACTGACCTAATCTAGTGCATCGTCATTATCATCATTTGCATTGCCCACGATCACACCCAGTGTTTACCTGCATAGCGTCTCAGTTTGCAGTTGCTACAGTTCACACCTTGCAGCAGCAGCAGCAGAAGTAGTCGCCGTGCATTGCCACCACAGCACCAACTTGCTGCAATTAGTGCTATTGAAATGGCTGCCAGAGTAGAGGCAGGAGAAAGAGCGCACATTATAAGATGTGCTGTGCCTTAACTATGTGTTCCACTACTGTCGCTGAGGCCTATCTCAGAAAGGCACTGTACTGAGCTCTTTGCCGCTTGCAGTCCTGTGCGTGCACTGCAACATTCGCTGCCAACACTGTTGCCAGCGTTATGACTGCGTTTCCCCTGCGTTGCCAGGCTTTGTCTCTGTTTCCTTTCCTTCCTTTCTTTTCCTTCTTTTCATTCCTTCATTTCCCTTCCAGTCGAAGCACAGACCCTCACTGCCGTTTACGCGTAATGCTCACCTGTTTGGATCGTCCTTGACTCACTTTCCTTTGACGATATCTACTGGTCAAATGCTGGTCACTAGGGGACATGTTCACTTTTGGGTACATGCAACCGGTGGAGGTTGACCTTGAAAGGACAGCCGCAGCGAGCTGATTAGAGTTCTCAAAGGACAAACGTATTGGTATTGTGTCTTGTCACTGGCACCGTTTCCTTCCTTCCTTCCTTCGCAGCACTGCCAGCAGCAGCAGCACCTTGTTCGCTCGTGTTCAGGACTGTGCTTGATTCAGTGAAGCGTCCGGGCGACGACAACTGCGCTTGCCAGCCAACTCTCCACTGAGCTTTGAGCAGCAGAGTTGCAGGCGCAGACTGCTTCAGTGCTCAAAGGTTTGCCATCCACTGCCTGATGTGTTGTAATTGGCAGCGGATTTGCCAGCGATAGCTTGGTCATGTGACTGGCTTGTTGACACAACTGCCAGTGTGGTATCACTTGTCGTCGTCGTCGTCCTGCTTCCCTCCGCCGCCATCAGCAGCCAATCGGTCACTAGCTGCGAGGAAGCATCGGTGGTGCTTCTTCTTTTTCTGCCTTAGTCTTACACTGGCTGTTCTGGCCGCAGGGCATACATTTTCACTGCTTCTTCATTGCTGACCTTCACTGGGCAGAGGCAGGGCATCGGGGTGAGAGAGCAAGGAAGGAGAAGAAGAAAGAGAGAAAGCTACCGATCAGCGAACAGGTACGCCGGTCGGGACTTTTGTCGCCAGCTCGGACCTGTTCGGCGCAGTCCAAAGGATCGCAAGCCCCAAGGCAGTGGCGCAGAGTGCCAGCACATACACACTGCTTTCTTCGCATCAGGCCAGACTACCCTACGAGACACACCGGCAGGCTTTCTCCCTATTCCCTCTGCTGGAGAGCAGCAACAGCAAGACAGCGATTGAATGATCAGCAGTGGCAGCACTGGTGGTGGTAGTGGTGGTGGTGGTGGTGGTGGTTGCGACTGGAAGAGTACCGCCGGCGCTGTGGCCACGACCACGACTGTCGCCGTGCTGCCAGCACAGGCATCGTCAGCATTGACGTCAGGGAATGCGTCTCCAGTGAATGCACACAAGTCCGGCCTCTTCAGTCGCACGCTCACGTTGATGTAGTGCGGTCCAACGTCGTCGCCGCATACTCTCGCTTCTTCGTAGCCTACCAGTGCAGAAGGAGGCAACAGCAACAGCAGCAGCAGCAATCGCCCGCCACCGCCGCCGCAGCCGTCGCTTCATCCTCGTCCCGTCTTGCGAGGCACCATCATCAGTTTCCCCGCTCTATCCGCTCGTTGAATGATTTCCTTTGATTGCGCCCTCTTCGATTGGTTTCCTTCACTTCTCTCTCCAACTACTTCTAGCTGTATGCTTCCTAATTTCACCTTGTGTTCCCACTCACTTTCCATTTCTTCGGCACTGTGCGCCGTCTCCTTCCCTCGCTTTCTCTCTCACTTTTTATTTTGTACCTCGCAACGTTGAATGCGCTCGCACCCGACTGCACCGTACCAATAGTGTGACTATACCCTACCAACGCCGTCCACGACGACCACTACTTCCATACACTGAACAGCAGCAGCAGCAGCCAAACCACCACGTTTTGACGCCTGTCATTGTCACGATCTCGTAGTTTCACGCCGCTCGGGTCTCGCCGACGCATCCTGATCCGACGGCAGTTGGCGTCGCCGCTTGCCTCGCTTCTGTACGGCTAGCTGACACTGTCTCTCTGCCTGCCACTCGATCGCACATGCTGTACTCGGCAGCTGTGCTCGTGAAGACACTGTGTGACACCCACTTGATGGCACCAAGCATGTCCTCTTGAGCAGTCATTTGACTTTGCCAACTGCTGACAACTGTTCCTATCAACAATTTCGGGAGGAAGACACTACTGTTGAGCAGTTAGCAGCCAGCCAGCCATTCAATCCGCTCTCGACAGTGCTTATCATTGCTACATTAGTTTTCCATCACTTCGAGCTCCACTGTCACACAGTCAATTGTTGCTGTCGCCCACTGTCTTCCCTCCTGGCAACTACTGCTCCAGGGCACCCTATTCCACTCGCCTCTACACCACGAGTTGGCCTGTTTGTCTTGTGCACCATTTCTGTGATTTGCAAACTGAATCTCTTCTAAACTTTCCTCGTTGACGACTGTACAGCAGCTGCAGTACACTACCACCAGCACCAACACCACAACAGAAAGGTGATCTATTCTAGCTGTAGAGTGCACTTGTAGTTGCGACGTGTAGCAGACTGTGTCGATCTCTTTATCGCTCGATGCGCCGCTGCCAACCCGACAGTGCTCCCTCGCCACAATACATCTCCATGTTGTAGCTTAGTTATCGCACAGTGTACAAGTATGCCCTATCGCATGTTGCTGAACAGCATCGCCAAGTGTCGACTTGCTTCGTGGCGTCCCTTCTACAAAGGCGACAACTGCCCCCAAAGACAACCAGCACAAGCAGGAGCATTAAACTGCATCAACTAGGGTGACCAGAAAGCACCGTTTTCCTCTTTCCTCCTCATCTTGGTCCACTTTTGCTAGAGCTAGCCAGCAGTCATCAGTCTGACTGCTGGTCAGCACACTTTGTCTGAAGTGTTCTGGTAGGCCAGTGTTCTTCAATTACTTCCTAGGACATGACCACTGTAGTGGTGGTGGTGGTGGTTGTGGCGGTTTATCGACGTCGACAGCGACAATAACAAAACAACTGACACAGCTCTCTAATTTGGTCTTTCTTCCTCAATCATGTGGACAGTGGTACTGGCAAACTTCCTTCTGCAGTTGTAGTTGCCATGCTGTATCACCTCTACCACGACCACCGCCACCACGCCAGCAGTATCAACCGAAAGGCAATTGCTCGGCCAATTCTCGTTTTCCTTGAAATACTTTTCCTGTCGTTTTATATAATTTCCGATTATATCGAAATGAGTTGATAGCAACTCTCTCTCTCACTCACACTCACACTCTATCTACGCAGCTTCTCTCGTCAGTGCCTATGGCGCTTCTATTTCTTCGCCGCAGCGCTGCTAAATCTTTCTCCTTACGGATGAAATGATTGCACTTTGGCAAGTACCAAATTAGATGTAATAACATCAGTCGCGGAGATTGTGGCTCGGAGTGATGCGCCATCTCGCCTTGGCGCGCACAACTGGTCGGCAGACAGTGAGCATACCCTCACGACCAGGGAAGCAGTGCTCGTCCTCGAGGCAACTATCGAGCTGATGCACTGATGCTGCCGATGCCTCGAGCAGCACTGCCTGAGTCAGCACTCCACTCACCGTTACGCCTTGTCGCCTGCAAGGTGTGCTCTGTTGTGGTGCACTGTCTCCGAACATCATTGCATCCCTTGCTTAGTCATCATCCTCGTCACTTACCACCACTACTCATCACTGGTGCCGGTGTCTTGTGCCACCACTTTTCCGTACCGAATGTCCAGCCAGAGCACTGCATTCTCTGCCCTGCCAAGTGGTAAAAAAGTGCCTTATCCTTGTGGCAGATTGCACTCGTTTCCGCTTACTTATCTCCACTTGCAAGTGACTACAATGCAAGCCAATGCTACTGCAGGCTGTGCTTACTGCTGCTGCTGCTGGCCAATCCAATACTGATGCGTACGTGCAAGCTTATCACGGCTCTGCTCACTAATCGATGGTTCCTGTTTGCTGGCGTGCAGCAGACACTGTGCACAGTGTCTTTCTTGGTGTAGTCTTACCATCACCACTGTTGCTGCTCTTGCTGCACTACGCGCTCTTACCGTATTTAGAAGTTATACTCTCATTACTCATGTGTGCCTCTGTAATCTCTGCACAGTTGTTCTCTCCACTCTTGCCTGCTAATCCCCCCACTGCTAGCCATATACGCCAACCAACCATTGCACCACCGTTAACCGTTTGCTTTTCTATTCATCTTCCCCAGGAATGGAGACCAACATAACCCTGTGGCAGTTCTTGCTGGAATTGCTTCTAAACCAACAGGTAAGCTCTTTGAACTCTTCGACACAGCTGTTTTTTGACTGACTGAACGCTTTTTTGCTTTGCAGCAGTACAAGGAGATCATCACATGGACAAACAATGAAGGCGAGTTCAAGCTCGTCAACGCCGAGGAGGTGGCTCGGCTTTGGGGTCTGCGGAAAAATAAGCACAACATGAACTACGACAAACTGAGTCGAGCCCTTCGCTACTACTACGACAAGAACATCATTAAGAAGGTGCTCGGTCAAAAGTTTGTGTACAAGTTTGTGTCTTGTCCGGACCGAATGGAGAACAAAATGCCTACACCCTTCAAGATGAACCCGTACGGGAACATGAACATGGGCGGCAGTGTGCCTCCATCTCCATCGCACTTCACAGCCGACCTGAAAGACCCACTGCTGAACAGCATCGCTCGGCATCACTTTCCAAATTCTCACCACCACTTTCCGGAGACAAACAACAACAACATCTTCTTCACCTCAATGGAGCCCACTGATTTGTCCTTCAAGACGGCGCAGAGTCAGACAAAGAAGCGCATCAAACAGGAGCCAGACACCGAGTCGGTCTCTTCGGAGGGCGCCTGGACGGAGAACTCTGACAATGGCTCCACTTCGCTGACTGTCAACAGCAGCCACATGAACAAACGAGCAAAGATGTCCTCCTACAGACCCGTGGTACCGTCACCACTCTCCAACCGGTCTCTGTCACCGTCAAACCGCTCTGCCACGTCCTCACCCATTACCGGGGAAATCTCTAACTTCTCCAATGACTGCTCTCCAGTCAACCTGAGCTCCTCGGCTAGCAACTCGGAGAAGGAGGGCGAAAAGAGTCCATTATCGAATGGTGCCCACTCTGAGGGCAAGGGAGGCAAGGAGACAACCGTTGCCTCCTCGTCTTCCTCCTCGTCCTCCTCCTCCTCGACGACAGGCGGCCCGACTCGGTTCAAGCCGAAGCCACCGCCCATCAGCACCATCCCTCGCAGTCCGACTCGCTTCAATCCCTCGTATGCTCAGTCGCTGCAGACACCAGTGGTGACGTACGCCAGTCCGTTCCTGGCAAAGCACACGCCTGCGATGATGGCCAACGGATTCACCTTCTTCAACTCCATCAGTCCGCTGATGCTCAGTCCTCGCTTCGGCGGCACTCACTTTCAGTTTCCGGCGCATATCGGCACGGCCCCTCCCACGCCGACCAGCATCAATGGCTTCTCAATACCTCCGCTCTCGCCTTTGCTCCCCTACTCGCCCTTCCTCACTGACCCGCAACTGCTGCTGGCGCCTCCCTCCAAGTCGATCCCTGTCCTGCAATAGACACCACACTTCCTGGCTCCCTTCATTCATCCATTCACACCCATCTTTGACGCCATAAGGTCTTTTGAGCCGAACTCTCAACTACTGTGCTAGTTCGAATCGCTTCAACTCTTTTTTGAAAAAAACATCCCAAAGATCTCTATTTCTTTAATTTATCACTTATTATTTTTTCTACGTTTTGCATTGAGTACTTTAACTACAAACAAAGCAGCGTCGACCAGGAAATGTCGAGCCGACTGTTATCAACTGACACCAGGTCACCGCTTCTGACCTAAGAATTCTCACTCGGATTTACCATTTCACAAGCATTCAGGGCAAGTCGAGGCAACCTACTCCACGCAATTCTCATCCACCTCTGCACCATCGAACCTGACCGCCTAGAGCTGTACGACTTGACTCTTCCTTTCTCTCTCTTTTTTCTCTCTTTCTCCTTCTCCTCTCACCAGTGCCTTACTCCACCACCTCCTCTTCCTCTTCTGTTGTCTCTGTAGTAGATTGTGATGTCCATTAACTTGTACATACATTATTTTCTTACCGAACTGCACTATTTTGTTAATACTTGGACCTTTGTTGTATCGCCTCACGAATATATCTATTTTGCCATTACCCAAATTGGATCTTGTTTGTTTAGCCTCTTCATCTGTATATAAACTGTACAAATTCTCACATCTGCTGATTCGTTCAAATTTTCTCTTTCTCTGTCTCCGCCCGGACCTATCTTGCAACTCTCCTCTCTTGTTACTTGAATATTTTTCCCAATTATATTTTAATTATTTAAATCAATAAACTTTAAATTTCTTATTTTTCTGCGTATAAACGAGCTTCTGTTTGGCATGCCCAAAATGAATGGAGTTTGAACGAAAATGACCGCCGTGATCACGCCAAATGGTGAACTATTCCGAGGATGGCGCTGCGCACGTTTTTCAGTTGGAAAACTTTTTTGTTGAAAAAACGTGCAAATTCAAGTTATCAACAATCCAGTTTTTCTCCAAGATGACCAAATACTCTCCTGGTAACATTATTAGCGCCGAATGTCCACTGGTTCACATTTTAAATGACGATAAAAAGTCTCAATTTTGCGACAACTGTCTTCTCAAAAGGTTGTCACAACTGAATCTGTTACAACTAAAACTAAAACTTGCTTTTTCAACAGTGAAAACCTGAAAAAATGTTCAAATTGCAAGCAAATGTACTACTGCTCGGCCTTGTGTCAAAAGAAAGGTACCATTTGACTGCTCAAATTGTTCATGCATTAACCATTTTAACCTTTAGATTGGAAGTCGGCTCATAAGTACGAGTGCGAAAATGTGTACAAACCATACTACAGTTACTTTCACCGCAATCTGGACCGATTTCTCCTTCGCCTCTACCTCGTCTTGACCAACAAAAGTAACTTGTTGTCTAAAAAAGACAAACTTCAACATGATGAATCAATCGAGAGATGTTTTGAAGATTTAATCACGCACAAAGAAGACATTTCGAAGGACTTTTCTCGGATGCGCCACTTTGATTTCGTTTGCCAGCGCTACAGCAGCTGCAACATTTCATTTGACAAAAATGTTTTGTTTGAGTACTTTTGCAAGATTTGCATCAACTCATTTTCAATTCTCGACGTATCGTTAAACGAAATTGGAAGCTCTCTTTACATTGCCAACTCGTACTTCGATCATTCCTGCGTTCCTAACGCTACTACAATTTTTAGCGGAACATATCTAGAAATTAGAGCAATCAAAGAAATAGATGTCGGCGACAAGATTTACATTAATTATGTAGATGTGAAAAACGACAAAGTAACCCGACAAAAAAGTCTTAAGGAACAGTATTATTTTGAGTGCACTTGTCCAAGATGTAAAAGTGACTTTGACAAAGGTGAGATTTAATTCTGAATCTTATTTTTTTATTGCCATTTTCTAATACTGCCATTTTACTCAGACTTTGACAGTCAACACTTGAAAAAACTAAATTCTGACATGGATGATTTTATTGACATTCGCTCACAATGGCGCGCTGCTTATGACCTTGGAAAGGAGACGATTCCACTGCTGACCACGCTGTACGGAGAATATCACCCGGACAAAACTCTGCAGCTGGTTCGACTGGCTAAACTCTACCTTTTGATGTACGGAGGTGACTTGGACAACGAAGGCATAGACCTCATTGGCAATGCGGGAAAACACATTTCAGTTACTCACGGGCATAATCATGAACTGTACAAAATCTATCGAGAAGTACTCAACTTTGATTAGTCGTATTAGTAAAACGTGGCTGAAAAAATGACTGCCTTGCGAAACCAGTTGTTACCTATCATGCTCACCAAACTTCAAACGTACTTGACCATCATTAAAGACTCTCCCACCAGGCAGAGCCCGCAAATAAACCAGCAGGCTGACCAACGAAAGTAAAAGAGAGTAAAAAGGGCGACAGTTGTCTGGGAATTACGCCACTCGCAACACTGTCAGTGCTCTGTCAGTTTCTTTCACCAGCGGCCATTACGCAAGTGGAAACGAGAAGAGCAGGACAATTGCAGCCGATTATGGTAATCGGCCAAAAAGAGAAAAAGCAACGAGACTTGTTTGCTAGAGCAGTCACCACCACCACCACCACCATCGCCGAGACGGGATGGTCAAAGGTAGACAATGGTGCCGTGTAGTCTCAGATCAGGTTTAATGGTGAGAAGAGCGAGAGAGAGAGAGAGAGAGAGAGAGAGAGAGAGAGAGAGAGAGAGGGAAAGAGAAACGGAACAAATTGCGAAGATGAAGTGTAAATTTAGAGACCGATTTTGCTCGCCGGGGTGGCCTTCTCTAGGCCAACAGGTTGTGTCCATGGACTGAAACTCGTCCTAACTGTCATTCGCCGATGACGACCCATTGCGACCTGTGACGGCGACCTCGAACCTACCGAGAGGCAGGCAACACACACAGCATTTCTCTGCAACAGCAACAAATTATATAATATAAAAGTAAATGCCCAGTTTCACCTGTACAACCTCAACACCTCAGCACCTCATCATGAAACAGTAATCATTCATTTCTTTTGTATGTAAACAATTTAATTAAAAGTAAGTAGCTAAAAGTAGCTTAAGAAAAATAAATCACATGGCTTTTTGGTGAAAAAAGTGAGTTCAATCATGATTAGAATCGTCTGACTGGGCGGGGGTATCACATTCAAAAGTGTCTTCGTTTGGCTGTGTGCTAATCATCAGGCGCATTTTCTCTCGTGCCATCAAGGCAATGTCCAGATTTAAGGCAATATTGCAGCCTGAAGAGATGCCACTTGAGATAGTGGTATTCACTTCCGTTCTGGCCGGAGAAGCAAAAACGCGCTTCCTTTCCTGGTTGTCAACCTTTTCAATGACAGTCGTAATGTACTCTTTTTCCAGCTGCCCAACATCCACTTGGATTCCAAGCGCTTTAGCTTCTCGACACTGATGTTCAATTGCCTTGTCTTTCAAAGCGTGTTTCAGCTCATGAAAGACATTGCTGGAGGAGATTATGTCTTTAGGTGTTGTTTCCTATAATATAAACTTTTTAATACCAACAGTTTATTTCAATGTTATACTGACCTGCTCATTATAATTCTCAGCACTGTTTGAATTTTCTTCAATCTTTTGAGGTATATACGCTTCGAAAACTTCATCCTTCGCAACATATTCTTCTACCGGAGCGACATTTGAAGTACTGACCATCACATTGTTACTAGCAGTCGCTTCAGCAGTATGTAAACTTTCGTTTTCTTCTAAACTTTTGGCACTTTCTATAAATATGGGTTTAGTTCAAGTTCACTTCCTAGGAATAACTAAAAAAACTTACTTGATTTAAGTGATTTAATAATATTCTGTGATGAGTTTTGAATAGCTGAAATCTCGCTGCTCAATAGATCAAAGTTACTCTCAACAGTTGCAACATCTTCAGCAGAAAGTTCTTGGTTTTTCAATTTAAGTTTAGTTTCCAGTTCGTCGAGTCTGTGTAGTAGAATAAAATAGATCAGTTATAAAGTTTCGTTTAAATCAATTCAGTTACATTGAAAGAGATGAGTAGAGACTTTTTCGAATGTTTCGACAGGCGGGCCAAAAATCAGAGGAGCTTGATTCATGTGGAATTCGTTCAGCTTCTTGTTGGTAAAAAGATTTCTGGTAGTACAAAACAGACAGCAACGCTTTTTGATGAGCATGAGAGTTGTCAAGTAATTGCTTAAAAATGACAGTTTGCAGATAAGCCAAGTCAACAGAATCATCATCTGCTTTAAAGTAATTCTGTGCAAATAAAAACAGGAATCGCTTCAATAGTTCTGATATCTGAAGGCGAACTAGTTGCTTGAGTGACTGAAACAGATAACAAACGTTATATTCATTACCGTGTGTGACTACAGAAAAATGCAAACTGTACCTTTAAGGCTTTCAAGTTGAGCTCATCGTCATTGTTGTAAGATTCAAAGCTTTCGTCCGGTAACTGACAGATTAAGTTATTGTCGATATCGGCTTTAAGTGGAAAGCGATCCATAAGTAATTTAGTGCATTTGCGAAGTTGAAAGAAACTCTGCAGAGCATTATCTCGAAAAGTTAGTTTTAGTGAACCAATGCGATTTTCAGGACGCTCCTTTTCTGAAAAGCTACAGCTATCCTCAATCAGGTGGAGAAGTTCTTTGTAGAGCTCTTTTTCCTTTTTCAATTCTTTGGTGATCACTGCAAAAGTGTTGCAAAATTGCTTCTTCAAATGTCTATTTTGATAAAAGTAAACTTTATAGTTTTTCCACATTACTTTTAAAAAGCTTACTTTTTATAGAAAAAGAACGCAAGTAATCCGAAGGTAACAATTCCAAGAAGAAGAATGAATGAAAATAGGTAATCGTAATCATAGAATAAGTAGCCATTGCCCACAAGTACAGCAAAAACAACTGCCAAACTAGAAAAGAAAATGTTAAATAAAACTTGAAACTTGCTCTTGTAAACTTACATGTGATGAAGACTAGATCCGCTGGTTTCAAACGCTTCCGTGTCAGCCACTAGTTGAGATTCATTTTTGAAAGCACTCTTTAGTTGGTCGATATCTTCAGTAATGAAAAGTCGTTGATTCTCAGAGAGAACTTGATCTAGAAGTTTTCTACCAGTGTCCACTTTTTCCCGCCTCGAAAGCCCAAAGAGGTCTTCGAGCTTCGGTAAAAGCATGGCGCCAAAGAATCGGAGACATTGGACATTCATTCAGTGTCAACAGTTAGAATCGGTTTGTTTTGTTTTGTTTCAGCGCTGAACAAAAAAAAATGACGTTGGGTCCATTCACAGAGAGAATTCTCTATTTTCGCCAGAATTTATTTTTTTTT
>JAALOO010001159.1_pt1 | contig 19366 bp, 21 predicted proteins | sample 7257641 | NCBI WGS metagenome assembly JAALOO01 (sample SAMN14085613, study PRJNA598686) | mite metagenome | biome: ENVO:01001000; feature: ENVO:01001002; material: ENVO:01001226; isolation source: single female mite from University of Michigan culture on fish food culture... ...
GTCCGCGCCACCGACAAGAAGAAGAGGAAGCACAAGCGCAAGGAGTCCTTCGCCATCTACATCTACAAGGTGCTGAAGCAGGTGCACCCCGACACCGGCGTCTCCTCCAAGGCCATGTCCATCATGAACTCCTTCGTGAACGACATCTTCGAGCGCATCGCCGCCGAGGCCTCCCGCCTGTCGCACTACAACAAGCGCACCACCATCACCAGCCGAGAGGTGCAGACCGCCGTCCGACTCCTTCTCCCCGGTGAGCTGGCCAAGCACGCCGTCTCTGAGGGCACCAAGGCCGTCACCAAGTACACCTCCAGCAAATAAGCTGATCTGGTTCCACCCCACCCATCTCATCTCATCAAACTACCCAAAAGGCCCTTTTCAGGGCCACAATTCTCTGAGTGAATCGAGCCTTTTTGGTGTTGTTCGTTTCTTTTTCTTTCTATCTATTCTTTCTTTGGGTTTTTGGTTTTGTAAATAAATTCAGCTCACAAGTCAGTTCGATTTCCTTTTCTTTTGTTAGTTGCAGACTTTTCAGGTAGGCACATTTTCAATGGTGAGCAAGCGCGCGCATCTGCTAGTCAGCTGCTGCCTTTCCGATTGCACATTATGGGCATTTCCCCTCGAGTGCTCAGTAGTAGTGACTCAACTTGCGCGCCAATTTCAATTTTTACAGCACAACTGGTGAAAAGAAAGTGAGTGCGAGAGACAGTTGCGACCCTAGGTGCTTTGCTTTTCCCGCCATTTTGTGACACTGCAAAAACCCCGGCAGTTGCAGTGAAAAGTTTGGGCGTGAACGGGCAATAGCAGCAGCAGAAAGAGCAGGAGCGGACCGGATATCCTCTCTTTCCCACTCTATAACAGTGTGAAGTGCATCACTGAGAAATGGCGCGCAAACAGAACAAGCGCGAGCCTTCTTTACCGGTACTCAGAAGTACTGAGAAGAGTGAAAAGGTATAATACAAAAACAAGTTTTTATTGGGCAAAAGCTGGAAGAAAGGTAGAAGAAACGGTTAAGGAAAACAAAACACCAATATGCTCGAAATTCGTCAAAAATTGTGGCTCTGAAAAGAGCCTTTTGTGATGAGAGTAGGATGATGATGATGATGATGATGAAGAAAGAAATGAATGAAGGATGATGATGGGAGGATGATGGGAGGATGAAGGGGGTGAGGGTCAAGAAGTGCTTACTTCTTGGCGGGCTTCTTGGCCGCAGCCTTCGGCTTGGCCGCCGCCGCCTTCTTGGGCGACTTGGCGGGCTTCGCCTTGGGCTTGTCGGCCTTGGGCTTCTTCGCGGCGGGCGCCTTGGCCACCTTGGGCTTGGCGGCCTTCGGCTTGGCAGCGGCGGCCACCTTCTTCTCACCGGCAGGCTTGGCGGCCTTCTTCGGCGAGGCAGCCTTCTTTGCGACTGCGGCCTTCTTCGGCTTGGCGGCCTTCGGCTTGGCAGCGCTGGCCTTCTTCACCGCCTTCGGCTTGTCCGACTTGGGCTTGTCGGCCTTGGGCTTCTTCACCTTGGCGGCCTTCGGCTTGGGGGCGTCCTTGTTGAGCTTGAAGGAGCCAGCGGCGCCCTTGCCCTTAGCCTGCACCAGCGAGCCCTTGGTGACGGCGGACTTGAGGAACTTGCGGATGAAGGGCGCAAGTCGCTCAATGTCGACCTTGTTGTTCGCGGCGATGTACTTCTTGATGGCCTGCAGCGAGGAGCCGTTGCGCTCCTTCAGGGCGCTGATGGCGGCGGTCACCATGCTGGCGACCGGCGGGTGCTCCGGCTTCGTCTTCGGCTTCGAAGACTTGGGCGCCTTCGGCGACTTGGCCTTCGGGGCCTTTTTCGCGGGCGAGCTGGGAGCAGCAGGGGCAGCAGCGGCGTCAGTTTCGGCCATGATAGCTGGAGTTGTTGTTGTTGGTGGTGGTGGTAGTGGTAGTGGTGGAGACGGAGTCGTCTGAACGGTGGCAGATCGAGTGAGCGAGTGAGAGACGACGGCCGGTTTCACTACCTTTTTATATACGACACTCTGATCAGCGGTCGGGGAGGTTCAGGGTGGAGTCTCAGGCTGCAAGCTCTCGTCTTCCACTGCAGCCTCGCTCTCTGTCTCTCTGTGCTTCTCTCTGGCCCTCGTTGACGGTGCCTAGGCCGCAGGGACGGACACTGCAGGTGGCCATTTAGCAGGGGAAGCTGTCGGCCTAGCACAGCACCACCAGAGGAAGTGCCACTGAAACGGAAACGGGTGCTTTGGCGCCAAAAGTGGTAAGTGGCCAAGTTTGCTGCACTGTGCTCGCACAATTATTTACCCATTCTGGACCAATTGACCATTTTTCGATAATTTCAATCATTCCAATTAAAATTGCAAAACCATAATTAAAACGAGAATTTCATTGAATCTGATTAGCAGTAATTTGACTAGCAGGGCTCATTCTAATCAGCAAAACTAAATGATACAATCTGAACTTGAGACACAAATGAGCACTGAGTGCAGCCTCTTTTGAGGCATTTTACAACCGCCACAAACAACAGCTACAACAGAAGAGGAATGCAAACACCAAACAAGCTGATTTTTAAAAACAAGACACTTTATTTATTTATCAAAATAGAGAGAAAGTAAAGCAAGGAGAAAGGTAAGTTAGAGAGAGGTAAAATGCTCGAAATCGGGAGAGATTGTGGCCCTGAAAAGGGCCTTTTGGTAATGATGTAGTGGGGATGAAGTGATGGAGGGTGAGGGGTGAAGCGATGCTGGGGTAGCAGGAGCAGACAATGCAGCTTAACCGCCGAAACCGTACAGAGTGCGGCCCTGGCGCTTGAGCGCATAGACGACGTCCATGGCGGTGACGGTCTTTCGCTTGGCGTGCTCGGTGTAGGTGACAGCGTCGCGGATGACGTTCTCCAGGAAGACCTTGAGGACGCCGCGGGTCTCCTCGTAGATGAGGCCGCTGATGCGCTTCACACCACCGCGGCGAGCCAGTCGGCGGATGGCGGGCTTGGTGATGCCCTGGATGTTATCACGAAGAACCTTGCGATGGCGCTTCGCTCCGCCCTTTCCGAGTCCCTTGCCTCCCTTGCCGCGGCCAGACATGATCAGCGAGTGAGTTTGAGGTTGCTTGAAGTTGCTTCGAGAAGAAGAAGTCAGCGACTGAACTGCGAGTTTGCTCTCCTCCACGACGACAAGGGGCTTTTATAGCTGACAGGCGAATCACCGACGCGCTGAGTCCTCGCCGGCTACTGCTGGCAGAGGTGGAGCTCCCACTGGAGAGTAGTGCCACTCAGCGCCACTGTGGTGGTGACTGTGACTGTGCTGATTGGCGCGCAAACTCAACGGACGACTTGAAGTGAGGGGGAAAGAAGGGGGGAGTGACACATCAGCCAGTGGTGATATGCCCCTTAGTTTTACATTTACAAACGGATGAATTAAATGAAGATGATTCGGATGATCATTTAAAAGTAACTGATTTATTTGAGAGAATAGAATTCGCAACAACTCAATTTAGTTTCACTTTAGTGTTTGTTCGAGGGAAATGCTGTTTTTTACTTTTAATTAAAGTTTACGTCTGCACAACGTTTCTAAGGTGCAACTTTACGATTTTCTAAACTCTTACGGCCGCTTATCACTTGATCTGGCCAATCATTTCATTTGGGTCATGCAAAGTTTTGGTTTTGATAAACATTTAGTCACAAATTGTAACAATTTTACACAGAGCAGTTTTAGCAAAAATAAATCAAAGTTTTATTGTTTGGATTTACAAAAGTGAGTACAGACATTTTGTCAAAGATAAATTCAGCAGACACATTCGGCAGCAGCAAGAAGCATTGACTCAAGTGCACACATCAACAATTGTGTGCTGCAAGTTTGTGCATTACTTTGTGTTTGCTTGTGCAAGCTCATATTACCACCAAGTCTAACCGTCACTTCCAAACCTCAAAGCAAAATGGTGGTTCACACCAACATGAGTGACGAAACGACTAGAAAACACTAGGCTAACACTAAGATTACTTTGACCGAAAAGAAGTACCACTTTTATTGTTTCCCTCAGCACCCACTAACTCAACTTGGCGTTGGAGACCGAAAATAAACAAAACAAAAGAAAGCAAAGGCTCGCATTTTCGTTTGAGTTTGTGGCCCTGAAAAGGGCCTTTTGATAAAGTTATGAAATGATGAAGGTGATGGGAGAGATGAGGGTGATGAGAGGAGGGAGAGAAGTGGACGCTTAGGCGCGCTCACCACGGATGCGGCGGGCCAGCTGGATGTCCTTGGGCATGATGGTGACACGCTTGGCGTGGATGGCGCACAGGTTGGTGTCCTCGAAGAGGCCAACCAGGTAGGCCTCGCTGGCCTCCTGCAGGGCCATCACGGCGGACGACTGGAAGCGCAGGTCGGTCTTGAAGTCCTGGGCGATCTCGCGGACCAGGCGCTGGAAGGGCAGCTTGCGGATGAGCAGCTCGGTCGACTTCTGGTAGCGACGGATCTCACGGAGGGCGACGGTGCCGGGGCGGTAGCGATGGGGCTTCTTCACGCCGCCGGTGGCCGGGGCCGACTTGCGGGCGGCCTTGGTGGCCAGCTGCTTTCGGGGCGCCTTGCCTCCGGTGGACTTGCGAGCGGTCTGCTTGGTACGGGCCATTGCTGGTACGAGTTGGTGATCGGTGGTTTACGAATCGGGAGATGGCAAAGAGAGCGAGTGTCGGCTGCAGTAGTCGCAGTTCGGCTTATATACCGCACTGGCAGATCTCCGGCCGGTGAGTCGCGTGGAAGGAGCACAGCAACAGAGGCAGCGCACAGTGCTGCCCTCCCTTTCCCCTCACTGGAGGGAACGATGGTGCTGCCTGCTCGCTCTCCAGAGTGGCCAGCGAGAGTCCCCTCTCTTTTGGAGGGAAGTAATGGCAGGAACAGACGGTTGTCGCCAGCAGATGGGAAGCTGCTACTACTAACACTGACTGCAATGGTGTGTCCTGCAGATTCAGTAGTGACGGCAATGCCTTCACCTCTACGTGTACACTCACTTCCAAATTGGCGCGCATTTTCTGCCTTTTCGAAAGTCGCGCCGTTGATTTGAACTGGCAAAAAGGAGGGAGGCGACGGATAGCACACATCTCAGCCAAGTGGCATTTAGAAAATGTTTTTTAACTGACAAAATAATGCATTTTTATTGAGTAATTAGAGCATCCTGTGAGACTACTTGTAGTAGGTTTGGAGTGCACATTGAAATGTGCTACAATTGCTGTGTGAGTGTCAGTGGTGGGCATTCAAAAATTGATTTATTGTACAAACAACACAGTGATCCACTTTGATGATTACATTTCATCCTTCTTCTGCTGCTGAGCTTCAGCCTTCTGCTGTTCAATCTGGTCAAGGACCTTCTTGGTGAAAGCCTTGATGTCTTTGGTGATCAGCTCGGGCTCTTCAAAGGCGATAAAGTGACCACCCCTTGGAAAAGAGGAGTACTGCAGTAGATTGTCAAAGTAGCCCTCAATCAGCTTCCTCGGCGTTCGTGCAATCTCATAGGGTGTGTCCACTGTTCCGGCAGGAGGGGTAACTTTAAGACTGCAAAGGTAAATCAACTGATTAGTAAGAATTCAGTTGTAGACCACAAAACCAAACTTACTTGCTCCACTCGAGAAAGTGAGGCACATTTTCTTTGTAAAATCGCTGACTGGAGGCAATGTTACCCGAAGTCCAATAAATCATAATGTTGGTAAGCAACTCGTCGAGGGTGAACTTCTTCGTCAGTGCACCATTTTCCTCATTTCGGTACTGCGGATTAGTCCACGTGGAGAACTTCTCGAGAATGTAGGCGGCCAGACCGACTGGACTGTCCACCAGACCGGCGGCCACCGTGTCCGGCTTGGTTGCCTGAATGTGAAAGTAGCCAGTCTCCTCGAGCATAAAACCGAGCTTCTTCCCTAGAGGAAACATCTTCGAGTACTCTCGCTGGGCGTCCTCTGCACCAAAGAGCAGACTGGGAGCGGTGGCCGCAAGGAACGCTTTCAATCCCTGACAGGCAGAAGCAGGTTTGCCCATCATATTGCCCACCAGATGAACGCCAATGGTGCTGCAAATGGGGAAGATGTAAAGAGATATCATTAGCTCTAAACTTGGACAATCACATCCTAGTACTGCTTACTTTTCAGGGAATATGACGCTGAGCATTCTGCTCACGAGGTAGCCCCAGTCGCCGCCATGAACGATAAACTTTTCATGACCAAGACGCTTCATCAGCTTGGTAAACACCCGAGCGGCGGCACTTGCATCGAAGCCTAATTGGTGATGAAATTTTTATTACAAATCTTTCAAATCATAAAAACAACAACATACCTTTTTGTTTTGGTGCCTCCGAGTAGCCATAGCCAGGAATGGAGGGCACTATCACCTCAAAGGCAATGCCGTTCTCGTCAGGCTCGGTGAGCAGCGGTAGTGCTTTGTGGTACTCCCAGAAGGAGCCAGGCCAGCCATGAACGGCCAACAGCGGCAAAATAACTTTCGCTGCCTTTGCCGCTGGCTTCACATGCACTGCGCAAACAGGACAGAGTTACTTTACTTTCAAGTGGCTAAATGGGAAAACACCAACACTAACCAAAGTGAATGTCCAGGCCTTCAATTTGCGTCTGAAACTGCGGATACGCGTTGATCTTCGCCTCCTCCTTGCGCCAGTTGTACGTTGTTTGCCAGTACTCGACCACTTTCTTCAGGTAGTCAGAGTTGAAACCGTAGTTGAAGTGAGTGCCAGCAATGTGATCCACGTAACGGGCTTTCGAGAGGCGAGTCTTTAAATCCTGCAGATCAGCATCGGAAATGTTTAGCCTGAAAGGTCGAATCTTCTCGTCGTCTTTAGGCACAGGCTTGCCAGCTGTAGAGCAAAAGCAAAAGAGTTATAAAATAATGATTCTTTCAAGCACACACAAAAACAGTTGTTACCTGGAACCGATTTGCCGAACCAGCCATCCTTTCGGTAGGCATCCAAATCAACGGTGCTCTTGCCACAACCAAGCCAACCGCACCTGGTGGCCAGGAAGATGGCTCCAGCCGCCAGCAGCAGCACACTGGTGAGAAGTAACATTTTGGACATGGCTAGCTTCTCTTAACACACTCGACGTGTCTTCTTCCTCTGAGATGTACAAAAGGAATGTCAAATGAAAAGGCAAAACGAGAAAAGCAGCAACAGTTATCAAGCGACGATCACTGTCGCGGGAATGGTAAACAACGATTGATTTTAGCTGCTTAGTAGATAAGAGAGGCGGTGTAAACGTAGTTGGACACAACGTACCTTCTTTGCAACAGCAGTCGGACGTTTGGTTGTCTTGTACTCTCTCCCTTGGAGTGTTGAGGGTGGAAAATGAACGATGTAGAAGAAGAAGCTGGTGATTATGATGATGATGATCACCCTCTTCACGCTCACATTCACTTGCTAATGCTGATGGCTTCTTTGCTTCACCGCCACTACTTTGCTCCTTCACCAGTGATACTGTCTCAAAAAGAGTGGAACAGACAAAAAGCAGACAGCGGAGAGACAAGAAGAAGACCACTGGCACCACTGACACTTACTCGCTTCGATGACAAAATGTAGCAGAAGCGGCGGTGGCTGCCGAAACCAGCAGTGTCTTTGGCAACAACAGCAGCAGCATCACTGTGGTAGACTGCGCCAACCAAGAAACTAGTTTTTATTGGCCAGAAAAAAAAGAGTGTGCCCTTGAGAAAGAACGCTTCCAATGGACGAGGTACCCACCGACTTGTTTTGCTGGCGCAGCAGGCGCCTGAAAAGAAGTAGTGCTCCCTTATGTATTTATCGTCTAGTAGACATTCGTCGTAGCAGGCAATTGGCATGACAACCAAATGGTCTACGACTGCACTTTGAAAAAAAAAGATTTTTTTCTTCGCCAAAACAGCGGAAAGTACCCACCAATTGTTAGTCATTGAATAGCGCAAACGTTTTAGCATAGCTGATATTAAAGCTGCACTAAACTACCTGATACCTGGACAATCACATTGTTCGCACAATAAAAGAGTCTACCAACAAAACATGAGTGCATCTAAATCTTGTAAAAAAATTACCATCACAATGCGGTGTTCTGCACAGCAACTGGCGGCACTTTTTTTGTAGCCATTACCCAAAAAGGACACTAACTGAGGAAACGTTCCGACATCAATTTAACCCACACGAGTTAGATATAATCTGCACTGTACATAGATCTGAAGCGTAGGCAATAGCCAAATCTGCTTGTGTTTCAATGAATTTGCGCAACCGGTAAACTGCTGCCGGCTTACACACACTCACCTGTGGCGAGCACAAACAATGCACAGCACATGCTGTCTTATCAGATAAAAGTGATCTGATAAAGGGGCTGGTGAGTGCTGTACATCACGGATGAGGGTGAAATCACAGACAGACGATGGCACACTCTGCATGATGAGTACACCAACTCTGCACCTAAAGACGATTTGTATCAGTGCGGCAGCATTTCGATGTTTGCAGTCCAGCAGACCACATGCTACCTCATTCCGCCCATATATAAATTCATCAGATTGAAGCGGTGCTTTGCGTCACTTGTACTGGCTTTCTTTCTGGTACTGCTTGCATCACTAGTTTACACTGTAAACTGCCGTCAATCAAATGGTGAACAAGAAGAGTCGACCACAAATTATTACAACAACTGACATAACATAATAGTGCCACTTTGAAAGATGAAAGAAAACACTTTAGAAAGTTCGGCACTTTTAGACACTAAATCGAGGAAGCTGAAAACACCTCAGTTAATTGTGAGCAAACCGGCGGAAGATAAAGATGTCGAAGAAAGGGGAATCTGTATGTGCAAATACTTTAACTACTACCGTTTGAGCACTCGCTAATCCTGATTGAACACTCCTAGTCAACTTCATTCCCACTCGCTTTGTGGTGGTCTTCGTGGCGGCCCTAGCCAACACCATCTCCTACATCATGCGCACCAACATGAGCGTGACCATTGTGGCTATGGTCAATCACTCACAGGCGGCCAACTACTCCAGCAATGAGACCTGTCCGGTCACCGGGAATGGTCAAAGTGGAGACGATGCTTCAATGGTAACTAAACGCGTAAACAAATCATAATGCCATGTAAACATTCATACCCAATTCTCAGGAAGGTGAATTCTTCTGGGACGAGACACTGCAGGGGCACATTCTGGGCAGCTTCTACTACGGCTACATTGCCACCAACTTCAACGGCGGCCAGCTGGCCGACTACATCGGCGTCCGATGGCTCTGCGGATCGATCACGCTGATCTCAGCGTTGTTGACGCTGGCCACGCCCGTTGTCGCCCGCTTCAACGTCTACGCGCTGATTGCCCTGCGCATCGGAACAGGTCTTTGTCAGGTAAGGGGCTGCTGCCGGGGTGAATGATAATTAACATACAACTTAACTTCTCTGCAGGGTGTTCTCACTCCGGCCATCTACGCACTGCTCGCCAATTGGATTCCCCGAAATGAGCGCGGCCTGGTGCTTGCTCTGATTCAGGTGGGAGGAAACTTTGGCGCAGTCTTTGCTACCGTCTTCTCAGGTAAGACCTGTTCAAGTTGAATTAAGCTGTTGGTGATAATAAATACCATTTTATGTTTGAAATCGCAGGCTTCCTCTGCAAGTACGGCTTTGCAGGCGGCTGGCCATCGGTGTTCTACGTCTTTGGCATGGCCGGTGTGGTGTGCTTCTTCCTGTGGATTTTCACCATCTACGACAGTCCGGACAAGCACCCAAGAATACTCAAATCAGAGCTGAAGAAAATTAAGTTGACGGCCTCAGTGAGCAACACCAATGTGGGCAAGCGGAAGAACGTTCCCTGGAAAGCAATCTGGCTGTCCATGCCCGTCTGGGCCATTTCAGTGGCCAAGTTTTGCGGCGCTTGGGGCAACTTGATGCTGATGAGCAAACTTGTGAGTACTTTTTAGATTTTTAAGACTATTTGCAATACTTATACTTACACTTCTTAAAAAATTATTTCAGCCTGCCTATCTCCAGACAATGATGCACGTCTCCATAACTACGGTAAGAACAACAGATTCGTTGTAAGAAAACTCTTCATTGATTTGCTCTTCTCCAGAACGGCTACATCACTTCAGCAGTTTACATTGCTCTGAGCATTTCACTTACATTCTTCGGAGTGGTATCAGATTCAATTTCACAACGAAAGCTGGTAAAAATATTTATATAAACCGTAACTTCTAACAATGCTCACTCCGACTGCTCATTGTAACCGCCACAGGTGACCGACACTGTATCCCGAAAAATCTTTGAGACAATCGCCCTGGGAGGACCGGCCATTTGCCTCGTTCTGGTGCCCTTTGTGCCCTGCAACCTGTGGGCACTGCTAGGACTGTTGGTCATTGCGATGATCATCTTCGGACTGAACGCCGGCGGTGACAAGCCAATTGTGGTGGATGTGGCACCCGACCACAGCGGCACTATTTACGGCATCTCCAATGCCATCGGCTCGCTGCCTGGCATTTTATCTCCTCTGGTTGTCGGATATCTAATTACTGAGGTATTGTATTAAAAATATTCTCGCAAAATGGTCTAACTTTATCTATACTTTCAAATACAGCTCGGCCACATCTCCGGCTGGCGAGCAGTATTCAACAGTGCGGCGGCCATCTACCTCTTCGGTCTGGTCTTCTTCCTCATCTTCGCCACTGCCAAGGCGCAGCAGTGGGGCATTATCCCTGTCTCCCGGAAGGCGACCCGAATACTCACACGACAGAACAGTCGACGACGGCCGGACAGCAGGGCAGTCAGTCGACAGGTGTCCTCCTCGAAGACACCCGTCTCCTTCCCCTCCACCCCTGAGCCTGATGCCTTCTGTGCGGTGGACCTAAACCGGGACATCAATCAGATGCTGCAAAGCCTAGGTGATCGGATGGTGGAGGCGAAAGGGCGACAAACAACAGTCGAAGATCGACTGCCTTCAATCGACGAGCTAGGGGACAGTGTCACCTGCAGCAGTAGTCAGGACTGTGAAGAGGGCCTGTGCAGCTCAACTGAAGTGGATTTTGCAGTCCTTGAGGAGGAGGAGGAAGTGGAAAGACTTCAGCATTATAAAGATCGAAGGTTCAGCATATTTCCATAATTCTCAGTACAGATCTTTTTAATCGAAATTGCTTTCTTAATAATTACTGTAAATAAATGTGACATTTAGCACCAAATATATTTTATTCAAAACAAAGCATGTTTCCGTTACTATGCAAACATTCCGTGTAAAATAAATTCTGCCTAAAACATTTCAAATTTTTACCTGTTTCCTTTCAAAGTACTCTACCTGGGTAAACAAAAAATATATTCTCTATGCAAAGCAATTTTAATTTTTAATTGCTCATTAAAAAGATATAACAAAACATTTGTGAGCAGTATAAAACATAATAAAGTACATTTAGGCACTTTGAAACAGATACCAGACTGTTTTTACTTCGAAATGACTTATAAAAAATTATCCAGATGTGTTTCTTTATTTAAAATCAATCCCATACTGTACTACACAATCAAGAATATTGTAGAAAGTTCAAGCTCTCCATTGATAAAGCTGAGAAATAAACTAGACTTTGCCCTGTACTTGATTTACCTGACTCGCGGACTTCTCTTTCTGCTGCTACACAAAAAACCTGCTGGGTCAACGCTTCTGTGGAATTGTGACTACTTGTTTAGGTTTATTAAAGAACAGCCCAAGGTGTACAACCGCCTATTCATCACCTCCTTTCTCATGTTGATCACCTTTACATTGGTCTCCAAGCGAGTACTCTACGCCACGGCGACCAACACTTACATTTGGAAGTTCTACTACAGCATCTTCGTTACCAATTTGGACATTTATCAGAGCTCTACAAAAAACAAATATGAAATTAGCCTACTCAAAAAGTCTAAAGAGAAGCGCTACTTAGCCCGCTTAAATCCAAGAGGAAATTACCTTCTGCGCTTCCTAGTCAAAAAGTACTGTCAACTGAAGAGTGTGATTTCAATTTTATACAACTTTGAGTTTATAGACCGTAATAAGCTCGATAAAAATCACTTTATGCTAAACTTCCAAATCTCCATCGACCTTCGAATCCGTCTGATATTTGCCATTAAATTAGTTGAACACTTTAGCGTTGTCCTTCAGTACATACTGGGTAAGTGCTAAAAAATTCATTGTCACAAGAATCTATAACAAAAGGGGGAATTTAATTGCAGTCATTGGATGGACAATCTTATCCGGTGCTTACTTGCTCTTCTTTGTATCGAGAAATGAGTTGATCTACCTTCCTGAAATAATAATCGACGTCTGCTCGATAAACTACATGGTCAACATTCTCGTTCAATCGGGATTTATTTTCATCTTTTTCCACGCCGTGTCCTACCTATTTTACATTTCTAAAATAGCACAATTTACCAGGCAGTTTGCCAAGATGAAAAGCCTTAGGGGGAAGCAGTACTTGTCCAGCTGGCAGTTCTGGCATCTCAAGGACATACTTCATGAGCACAATCAAATCTGCTTTTCAATTATTATCGGAAATCGGCAAATGTGGAGTCGTGTTCTGTTCGTCTACCTGAGTATGAACGTTCCCGCAAACATTTACCTGTTCTCGTACTTGTTGCTCGATCGAAAAGCAGAAATCTATTCCAACAGTCTGATTTGCCTAATCATAGTACTACAGTTCCTGGCCACCATCATCATACTGACTCCAGTGGCTTCTTGTTGCAAAGCAGTGCACGGTATTGCAAAGTACCTACCTGCAACTCAGTGGAGAATTGGCCCTAACTGGATGGCCTACAAGTTGAAATATGATGATCTACTCAAGAATCTGCTTTACGGTCCAAAGTACGCCATCACATTTGGAGCCATCAGCGAGGTTACGTACAAAAACACATTTGAGGTTTGCTTGATGATATTACTTGATGGTATTACTGAAGAAGACTAATTTTTGATGATTATTCCCACCAGTTGTTGCTAATTTACCTTGTGTACACGCTCTACTTGATTGAACTGAAGATGAACATACTGAAATTCAATTTGAGTGAAAGATAAAGCCAGCTGATGGGAGCAATCTCTTCTATGAACGGCCCCTTCATAAATCATGTTTTGATTCAACGCTTGATAACACTTTTTCTGCTACTGATTCTTCACGTGTGATTTCTTTATTCTTCACCGTGTGCAATTTTTTAGTCAAAGTTTTCAATGGAGGCGAACATCAACGCCTTGCCTGATCTCGTTTTGCGAAATATATTTTCGAAACTTGACTCTGTCGATGTCATCAATTTGGCCTTCATTTGTACGCTATGGCGTGAATACCAGCTTGCAATAACCAGCAAAATGGACTCACTGATCATTGTTTTTGGCTCTGACGATCCCTTGGACTCCATTTCTAAATCACTCTTTACGATTCCTCATCTCGAGGAAGTTCTGGATGAAGCAAACAGACCAATGCATACACCGCAAAGTGGAACTAAAAAATCGCGTCTATCTTATCTATCTTCTCCGTCGCACGCAGTCAGAGACCAGATTATAAGCGCATATCCACTCTTGACAAAGTTGCAAATCGTCATTGACAACATCAAGTTTTCCGAAGTTGCCGATTTTTTCGTCGAAGTTATGCAAAGCTGGTCTGAGAAGCTGACGACTCTAGAAGTCTACTACCGGAGCAAGGAAATTAGAGAGCTTGCGAATTCTGAGGATTTTGACTATTGTGCTGAAGTGGAATCTTCACAAGCAATCATGAGCATGATTAGCTTTTGCTATTCTTTGAAACATCTCACAGTTGATTGTGATACATATTTTTTTCGGAAAAAGCCAAAACGCATTTTTGATTTGATCGGAGATTTGCCCCCTAATCTCAGCACACTCAAATTTAAATCCCTGGATTTTATTGAAGGAAGACATTTGGAAATACTGTATGAGTATCTAAAGGACAACGATCAACTTGAACAATTTGCTCTGTTGAACAGAACCTCAGAAGCAATGGACAGTCCTAAATGGCTTCGTTTTTCTTCCAAGTGGACTACTAAACCGGCCAATGTTCGGTATTGGAATGAAAGCAAGTTTTCAACATTTCCGTCGCTCACTTCAGTAGACATCAATTATCATTGTGGTCTTGATTTGGTTAAGCTTCTCAACTCGTTGTCTCCTCTCAAAGAACTCATATACCTGCGCTTCACACTAGGCTTGAAGGAAGATGTTGCTGCCTCTCATTTGGAATTCTCAAAGTACGAGTCTTTCTACTGTTCGGAAATCAACCCACTGACTGCTGTCAAAGTGCTAAAGTTGAAGTTGCTAAATCTGCAATATCATTTCGATGTACAGTCAACCATTTGGAGTCGCGCATTTCCCGAAGTTCAAGTGATTATCATCAAGCACAAGTGCGTTAAATATTGCCAACACTACCGAAACATGCAGATAAAAGCCGAGTATATGGATGACAATCAAATCACTGAAAGCATTCGTAAGATGATCAAAACGTTTAAACAATGCCCAAAACTTCGATGTATCTACACCAACTATCCAGCTATAAGACGATGGGAAGTTTCAGAGCTTAAGTAGACAGATAGTTCAATCTTCGGGAGTTTATATAGTGGAAAAAATGTTTATGTAGATTTCTATAATGCACATTTTGATAAAAAGATAAATACAATTCACCTTTGTTTGACCTATCAATCAAATCATTACCCAATTTGATTGCCTGTTCTCTCCAGATGCTCCTTTCTCATGATGATATGCCCATAATCTTCCCATAAGTATCTATGCAACACTTAAAATGATATTTAAAAATGTCTGATTAAGATACTCTAGTGCGTCGCGGATTTGTATATAATTTCTCTGATTGCAATGAGCCATCTTTCAGTGAAAGAAACAGTTTTAATTAAAAATTACAGTTGGTTGATGACTTTAACTTAAAGTTAAAGATGAAGTTTCTTTTTATACTGTTCACCCTAATTGCTCTGGCAAACAGCTCCCATGCAAACTCCTACTTCTCCATCGACACTTCCGGTAATGTGAAGCCGTACTCAAAGACGCACTTCCAAGAAGGAGCATTCGCTCATGACATTGTGGCCGTGGCTCGTTTTGCGAACCGAATCAACGCCACTGGCTGGTCTGAGTTGGACCTGCAGACGAATGCCGCCCACGCCGACCACATTCAGGCGTACTACGCGGGCATTCTCGAGGGCTTTCTCACAGCAAACCTCATTGACGACTTCCGAACGAACATTGAGCTTGCCAAACCACACGACCAGTCATCGGAGACGTGCCAGGTTTTGAAGCACTTCATTTCGGAGAACTTGCATTACCTAAAAAAGAACCTCGACAATGGCAGCGTCTATTGGCAGCAGGTTGGACTGGTCCTCTACCAACTGGCCGGTCTGGATGATGGCTACGATGCGGCGAAGGGCATCGCAGCAAATCGGAGCCCCAGCAAAAAGCCACACTTGAACCTTGATCCATGCAACTCCTTGCTGCTCAACATGTACCCCGAAGTGGGCGATATAGTGGAGATTATAATGCATTCAAAGAAGCAGAGTCAAGATGAGGTGGAAAGTGATCACTGCTCGGCGATCATCAAATGGATTCCAGAGAAGGGAGAAGTGGTACGTTACTATCACGTCATCACTATCAAAGTGCTACTTTTAGTTACTATTATTATTCCCTTTCCCCCTTTTTCTCAGCTAGTGAGCCACAACACCTGGACGACCTATGTGATGATGGTACGACTGCTGAAGAAGTACACGCTGAACTACAAGACGAGCCAGGCAAAGGCCGTGTCCATGAGCTCTTATCCAGGAGTCATTCTCTCATTTGACGACTTCTACATCACATCACAGCACATGGTACGCATTTGCACTCTTTGTTCTCGCTAAATGGAGAGGAAAATTAGCCCAAATACTAAGCACCACTACTGTCTTTTACTGCCAGGTAATTCAAGAGACATCCATCAACAACTTTAATGGCTCACTGTGGAAGGGCATTAATGCATCGGGCATTGTGCTTGACTTCATGCGAAACACCATCTCTAACCGACTGGCTCGAAATGGCAGCGAATGGGCGGACGTCTACTCGCGCCACCAGAGTGGCACCTACAACAATCAGTTCATGGTGGTCGACTACAAGAGGATGGGCGAAGGGGGCAAGCATCTGCAGGACGGCTTTCTCACCGTCCTCGAGCAGCTGCCCACGCTGATCGTCGCCCGCGACCAGACGGCGGTCCTCCGTCGGCAGACCTACTGGTCCAGCTACAATGTGCCCTTCTACGGGGAGATCTTCAGCAAGGCCGGCTACGAGGCAAAGGTGGCCAAGTACGGCGACTACTTCTCCTACAACATGACCGCCCGGGCGCGGATATTCCGCCGTGAGCAGAGCAGTGTGACGGACATCTCCTCGCTGTTCCGCCTGATGCGTCTGAACAACTTCAAGACGGACCCGCTGTCTCGGTGTGAGCAGTGCAGCCCAGTGCCCAACGCCTACTACGCCATCGCCTCACGCGGTGACCTCAACGACCCCAACGGAAAGTATCCAATGCGTGGTCTGGGCGAGCACCTGATGGGGGCGATTGACGCGAAGATCACCTCCAGCGAGCTGTCCGCCCACCTGGAGATGGTCGCCGTCGGTGGGCCCACCCACCTCAATGAGCCGCCCTTTGACTGGAGGAAGGTGCCGGTGAAGCAGCGGAACACAGTGCACCAGGGCCAGCCAAGTGAGTGGAATTTTGCGCCGGTGCACACGCAGTGGAGCAACATCAGCGACGCAATCGGAGGCTTCCACCACTTTGCTGTCACTGTGTAGGACAACAATTTAAAGTCGAGCATTTTTAGCTCACCACTGAACACAATGCATTCACAATAAAAAGGGATTTCTATCTACATTAGCATCACAAAAAGGGCGTTCGCTCCGGCTGCGCAATCACCTCATTGATTTATTGCCGGCATTTTTGTTGTTGTATAAGCATTTATACACTTTTTAGTTTTCAAAATCATGTCAGCCTCTTTGAAGAAGTCAGCCACTCGAAAGTCACTACCGGAAATCAGTGATGATGATCTGCAGAGCGCCCTAAGCTGGCAGCAAATTCAGCTACTTTTCTGGGACATTGACAATCTGGAGGAGCTGTACAAGGGCGCCGTGGCCAAGTACAACTTGGGCAGTGAAAAGGCGACGCGATTGCTCACTCGGGCGAATGTTTCTCTCCAAAGACTGGACGAGTGGGCGTCACAGGTGCTGTTGAACAACTCGGAGCTCAATCAGTTTGCAGTGTACCGGAAGATACTCGAAACACTGGCGTTTAATTTGGCGGACTACCTGAGGGTTAACTTAAAAAATTGACCAACTTTGTTGGGTTTGAGCAATAAACTTTTGTTTGATGCATTGATATAATGCAATTAATAAAACTGATTTGAAATATCACCTCACTGACCAGTACTGTGCATGGCGAAGCTCAAGTTACCCAAAAGCCAAGTTCCAAGTTTGGGTATTTACCATTAGTGGCAACAAAAGATGCAATTTTTTTGGTGGATGAATAGAAGAATGAAATTGAAATCTGGTGGCTGTAAAAGGGCAATAATAAAAGAGCTATTAAGCGAACGGAGAGATCACTAGCACGCAGCAAGCATGCACAGCACTAAACAAATTACTTTCCTTAGAAAGGAGCAAAGAATGAGGCACTCTTTTGGCTTCATTCTTTCCCTCTGTATTTTGCCATTTTGTTGTTGTTGTTGTTATCTTCTTCTGTTGTGTTCCACTGGTTTTGCGTAAGGTTAGCTTATTTAAATTGCACTTGAGCACATTACAAAGCGAATCACTTCTCCATATGGCTGCCAATAGTGCAAACAGCCTGTCTGCTTGTCGACACACAACACACCACAGACCCACACAATGCACAAGACATACAGCAACTAAACACGTTTACGTGAATTCCTTTCGTTGTAAATGAGATCTACTTGCTTGTAATTTAATTGCCGCCTCAGAGGTGGCACAAAAAAATAATTTGAATATTACACAAACACAGATTTTAAAAAGAAAAAATCAAATTAAATGGCACTTAACAATGGTTAACAGTTGGTGAAGTGAAAAAGCTATTTTGGTTATTTTGCAAATTAAAGTTGTCAAAGTTGTGGCACCTCAAGGCGAAAACGCATTACCTCTAGCATATTTTGGCACTGGAAGGCATTAGCAAGTTGATTAGGTTCAAACTGAAAGATATACACTTACTGGAAAAACTTAACTGGAAAAACCTAAAAGTTAATTTTGCCATATTTCATGGGGTTTCCTTTCTCTTCGTCTTTTATCTCCACTCATTAATTAGGTATTGAGTTTCAGGGTTGAGGCCAGGTTAGGTTTGTATTGTGTGATGCAAAAGAATGCCGTAGTATGGTCTGTTAAATGCGTTTATTTAAATTCCAGAGAACCACCCTGTGTCAAAATGCCAATTCAAAGTTGCGGCTAACCTTTCATCATTATAATTAGTTGTAATATATAAAAAATCTGTTTAATTGCAGAATCTCAGAAGTTGATTTTGCTCTTTTTACATTGCCGAAGAAAAAAGTTTCTGAACTGTTTTTGAAACAAAAACCTAATTATGCTCTAATTAGTTTGAGCTTTACGCAGAGCTCACCGATGCGCGATGGTTCAAGTGAAACTATAAAATAAAGCACAAACTAACAGAAAAACAAGATATTCATCTTTCTTCATGTGTTTGACGTCAATTTCAAAAGTTGCTTCTTTTGTAGAAAAAATGCAAGGCAGAGAATCCCAATTTAGCAAACCAAACACAGCAAATACAAATCAGAAGAAAATATTTCAGATAATGCCAGCATACCTTTCAAAAAACAAAGTCACGTACACTCTTTTACTGTAAAATGCAAATGCCAAATTGGTGTATTTTGTTTCAAGATAAAGGTAAACAAAGATGCTTATAATAATATTTTTCAAAAACATTTACTAAACTTTTTTTTGAACTTTTTATGTAAAAAGTAAATAAACAAATTGCCATATTTTTTCAAAGTAACAACTTTTTTACTAAATAGGCATTGAATATCAAAGAAAAGTTTACTCAATGAATAGGAAAAACAGTCGCCACCATAATGTAATTGATTAATAATTGATTGATTTATTGTTATTATGGTGATTGATTACTTCAGTTGGCAACTAAAACAAATGAAAAAAAACACACTGCATTTACTTGACCACATAATATTTTAAGGGGGGACACCGCGCAGTTTTTGACTGCTTTTTCGAATTTTGATTTTGGGGTGGCTATGATGTTTATGAAAAGTACACTCAATACAAGTTATTAGGAATTTCATGTAGAGCAGTCCTATGTAGATAACTTGGTCTTCCGATGACTTGGTCGCCATCAGCAAGAACTTACGTTTCATGAACACTACGGTACACTTTCCGGCAAAATGAAAGTTGGCATG